>Ga0308164_10000244_pt1 | contig 119577 bp, 104 predicted proteins | sample PhyTR2_FD_201031 | JGI IMG/M metagenome (GOLD analysis project Ga0308164, IMG submission 201031) | Phyllosphere microbial communities from UC Gill Tract Community Farm, Albany, California, United States - DLSLT.R2 | ecosystem: Host-associated > Plants > Phyllosphere > Unclassified | place...
CAGATCCTTAGCGTAGAACCACGCACTCATAGATAAATAAAGCTGCGCAGCATACTGTTCTTTTGTAATTTGTTCATTTACGAGATTTATAATCGTCTCACTTACCATAACCTTATATATTTTTCTCAAATATAAAGAAAAGAGCCGTTAAAAAATAACGACTCTTCCTGAAATTAACCACAAAATAAAAACTTACTTAACTACTGCTGCGTGAGCCCGCTTTCTGTCTTTAAAATTCTCCTTTCTCTCTGCCATTCTTTTGGCTTTCATTTCCTGGAATTTTTTAAACTGTTCAGGCGTCAATATTTTTTGCATTGCCTCTTCATTTTGCTTCATTTTCTGCATTCTGTCAACTTTTTTAGCTGCAAATTCCTGTTTCTTTTCGGCAGATTTAGATTCGTGCAATGCTTTCAACTGAGCTACCTGTGCATCTGTAAGATTCAGTTCCTGCTTCATTTTCTGCATATATTCTGCTTTCTTCTGCATGTGATCTCCGTTTGCAGGTTTAGTCTGCTGTGCACATCCGAAAACTCCTAATCCAAGAAATGCTGCACTTAATATTAATTTTTTCATTTTAATTGATTTTTTATATTATTAATTATATCTGTTTGTTTGATGTCTGGTTTAATATAAAGTTAATTGCTTAATTTATAAAATTTTGTTAAATTTTCAACAACTTATCTGGCTGTAAATCTGGCGCCGGAATTTCTGCTGTTATTTTGGGATGACGGCGCAGAATTTCTTTGATTGCCGTTGCTTCTTATCTCCATCTTTCTCTCGGAATTCTGGTTTTGTCTTACGCCATTATTTTGATTCGGTCTTACACTGCTGTTCTGATTTCGAATCCCATTATTCTGAATTGCCGGTGATTGAGATCTGATATTTGTATTTCCGTTTCGGATTCCATTTGCATTTCCCGCACCATTGTTTCCGCCGGATCTTACACCGTTGTTTCGATTATTTCTGTTGCCACCGAAGTTATTATCATTAGCACCGCTTCTTACCGACTGATTTCTGACGCCGTCATTTCTGTTGGGCTGGATCATATTCTGGTTTCTTCCCGTATTTCTGAAACCTTCCTTAAAATTACCTCTGTTGACCTTGTAAACATTAATATTAACATTTCTGTAAACCGGTCGTACGGGATATCGTCTGGCGTAGAAATTAGTAAAACGGTTTCTGTAAAAAACAAACGGACTTGTGCCTCTGAAATAAACATTCTGGTAGACTACAAAAACTCTTGGACCCAAGATATTCTGTAAAGCATAAAATCTGTCATAGTACCATCTGTCCGGATTATATCTGTAATAGGAATTCCACGCACCATAAGAAGCGAACCTGTTATTCAGCATCATAATCTGATCTACCTGAAAAGGACTCAGCCTGTTCTGCATAAAAAACTGATCCCAATTCACAGAATAGACTGCCTTCTGATAATCGTTATAGTAGCCTTGATAATACTGATCCGGGTAATAATCTGTAGGATAGTTGTAGTAGTAATCTTCGGGATAATCGTAGGAATTATCGTAGTATTCGTATCCGTTATATTCATTTGGATAAGTGTCATAATAATCCTGGGCAAAAACCAAAGTTCCCAAAACTAAAGCGAGGCTTAAAAATATCTTTTTCATTTGTTCTGAATTTTATTTAATTGTGAAAGTCATTTTCCATTCCTGTGATATAGCTTTCTGTCTTTTGGATATGGGATAAGATTAAAAGTTAAAGTCTGAAGAATTATTATCATTAAAATCGAAAAGAAACAATACAATCCACACTGATAATCAGCACCATAATTTGTTTCCTTAAAATCAAAAAACCTTTCAGAAATCTATCTGAAAGGTTTTACAATCTTTTTTATTGAAGTTTAATAGCGTCCGCTTCCTTCTATCCAGCCGGCAATTTTATGGTTGAAGTCTGTCTCATCTTTCAGATCTTCCAGCTTCAGATGCATTCTGTAGCGCCAGTAATGTGGGAAAACCGCGGGGTTATTGATTCTCTCCTCATCCATATTCGGATTCATCAGATTTTGATCTGTCGCCAGAAATTCCTGAATCGGGAAGATCGCAAGCATTGCTTCTGTGTAAAGATGCTGTTTCATTATCATCTCTGAAAGTTCTGGCGTCAGATCCCAAGGTGCAGTTCCGTATTGTCCCAGTTGTCTGTTGAAGTATTTCTGGGTCAGATTCCTGTCCTCGTGCCACCATTGTCTCAAGGTAGAACTGTCGTGGGAAGATGCTGTGACCACATTCAGGTAACTCACATTTCTGGGATCATACCATGCAATATCGTCCGAGGGCATTCTCTGAACTTTCAGAGCGGTGATTGCCAGCTTGTCCATTACTACAGGCACCGAATCCGGCACCATTCCGAGATCTTCTCCGCAGATTAGCATGGTGGTAGAATTCAGCAGAGCGGGCAATTTCTCCATCGCTTTCTGATACCAAAGGCCATCCTGACGCTTGAAGAAGTAATCGTTATAAAGATCTCCCAGTTTGGCTTTCTCCCAATCCGGCAGGTATTTGTAGGAAGACGTTTTCGATATATTAAAGCGCGGATGGTAAACCACACCGTTTTCAGTGTCTTCTGTCAGGAATAAAACATTGCCCGCCAGCGAGATCAGTTTTTCCTCAGCCCAATCCCATTTTTCTTTTTTAAAGTAATCGGAAAGTTTTCTTTGAGTATCAAATTCTGCTTTAAAAGTATATGTTCCGTTCTGATGGTTATCAAAGAAATGATTCTGCACTTTTTCCTTAAGCTCGCCAAAATTCTCCCAAAGTATCGGATCATTTACAAATGGCTTGATGTATCTGTCAGAATCAAAAGGAATCTGCCTGTCCGAGAATTCTCTTTCCGTAACAGGTACAGCAGGATAGAAATAGCCGAGCAGACCTTGTGTAGCAGAGATCGGCATCCTCCAGATTCTGAAAAATCCAAGAATATGATCGATTCTCATGGCATCGAAATAACGTTCCAACACTTTGAAACGCTTTTTCCACCATTGGTAGCCGTCCGCTTTCATCACTTCCCAATTGTAGGTCGGAAACTCCCAGTTTTGTCCAAGATCTGAAAATTGATCCGGCGGTGCACCAGCCTGGAAATCCATACCGAAAAGTTCCGGCTCTGTCCACGCTTCTACGGAATAACGGTAGATGCCAATTGGCAAATCACCCTTCACCGAAAGTCCTAGTTTATGCAAATACTCCACAGCGTCCTGCAACTGCAGATGCAGCTGATACTGGACCCAGGCGTGAAGCATAACCGCCGAATATTCCTTATGCTTTGGCGCATATAATGTAGCTACTTTGCCTGCCACAAATTTTTTATGCGTTTTCCAGTCATTGAAATTGGGCGTTTTGTATTTGTCTCTCAGAACACAGAAAGCAGCGTAAGGCATCAGCCATTCTTCATTGTCCTTGATGAATTTTTTAAAGTTTTTATCTTTGAGAATGGCTTCCTGATTTTCCTTAAAAACCGCCGTTACAAATTTCCACTTTCCGGAAATCATTTGCTCGTAATCTATGAGATTTACTGCATTCAGTTCCGCCTTTTTATCTGCGTATTCTTTTACTAAGTTCTTCGGTAAAGCATATTCCAGTTTTTCAACAGAAAGATATTGCGGATGAAGTGCATATACGGAAATCGCAGCATACGGGTAAGAATCTGTCCAGGTATAATTGGCAGTTGTATCGTTGATCGGCAAGATCTGGATCACGGACAGTTTTGCATCATTGGCCCAATCTCCAAGCTTTTTGATATCGGAAAACTCACCGACACCAAAACCTTCTTCAGTTCTCAGAGAAAAAACAGGCACTGCAACACCTGCAGAATGCCAAAGTGTGTCATTGTTGAATCTGAAATAATGATCTGCTCTCACATACAGAAGATCTTTCGTAGGATTTCCGAAAACCCAGCGGTTCTCACCCGGTTCTATGTAGAAAATATGACCTGTGATTTTGTCTTTGATAGCGTATTTGTACAGTACAGTCTGATGGGTAGGAATTTCAACGCCAATTTCCCATACGCCATAATCGGTTTCCCTGAGTTCTACTGATTTCTCGGCATTCCAGTTTCCCAAAGCATCCACATTTCCGATGATTACCAGCTGCCAGTTGGAATTGTAAAGCGGCACTTCTATCCTGAATAGATGTGTTTGCTTTTTCACCACCGACAGTTTGTCCGGTTTAAAACCCTGAAGACGGTTGTGAAGAATTTTGTTGGTCAGATAATTTTCGGGAAAATTCTTAAGATTCCAGCTGTCAAAAATTACAAATTCTTTAAAACTGTTTGGGAGATTGAGTTTGTGGCTCGGAATCTCCTCATCCAAAACATTTCCCTGTTCGTTTAACAAAAGGTATTTGTACTCAATTGATTTTGAAAAATAATCAATTTCTGTGGTCCAGTTATTATTTTCGGAATAGTTTAAAGGATGATCTCTGTGATCGTTTTTATCGTCGAAAAGTCGAAGAATAAGCCGCTCGCCAACTTTCGTTCCGAAATTAATACTAAAATATAGTTTCATTATTAAGGTCTATTAATATGGACGCAATTTAATGAAATAATGAATTATATATATTATTCGTTCAAAAAAATCATTTTTTCGTAATTCTGCGGACAAATGCAGGAATTTGTTTTTCCAAAGCGGACATCAGTCCTGTGGTATTCCGGGCTTTAGCATAGCGGGAAACGGAGGCATCCTGCAGCGAAAACAATAGAAAATCATTGATTTTATCTTTTGGAATTTCTGCTTCTGTGAAATAATTATCTTCAATTTTACTTCGTATCCAGCGGATATCATCCTGGGTATCTTCGTACTTATAGAGCCTTTTTTGACGTTTTGATTTACCGCTGACTACATCGTAGATAGCCTGAACATTGACTATGGGCGGGATTCCGATGAGCGGTGCAAGTATATCGTTCATAGCATCAGCCGGTTTTTCCCTGGATTTTTCCGGCGCTTTTGGGAGGCCTATTGACTGCCTGAGTTCCTCTTCCGGATCACGGATCTTTAGGCGACTGGCATCTGTGTTGATATCGCCGGTAATCTTGATTTTTGAGACGTTCACTTCCTCTATTTCGATCGGTATTCTAAGCAGTCTTACTGTCAGAAAATAATCATTTTTGGTGATCACGTTTCCACGCTCGTAATTTTCTTTGACGAATCGGATCTCGTCGCCCGTCTTTGCATTGATAGAAAACTCACCAACATCGTTGCTCAAAACTTTCTGATCAGAAGTAATATTGACAATTAAAGTACCGGGAAGCCGCGCAGATCCCTCGGTAACAACAACGCCGGAAATCGTCTGCGAACTTATCACTATGGAAATGACGAGAAAGTAAGCGAATAGAAATTTCTTCAATCAGGATTAATTTTAACCAAAAATAGGCCTTTATTAAAACAAAAAATACGGTTTAACTTTCGTTAACCGTATTTTTAAGTATTTTAAGATGTATTCTGTTATAGCAATTGATAACTTGTTCCGTCTCTTCCGTCTTTCAGCTCTATTCCTTTTTCAAGAAGCTGATCCCGGATCTGGTCGGAAAGATCAAAATTTCTTGATTTTCTGGCCTGATTTCTCAAATCGATTAAAACCTGCAACGTCTGGTCGAGCTTATCGTTATTAGATTCCTCAATCATTTCCAATCCTAAAACATCAAAAACAATGGCGTTCAGGAATTGTTTTAAATCTTCATAATCGTTGGTCGAAATACTTTCTTTCCCCAGCTTGGAAGCCGAAATAAACTTCACAGCTTCGAATAAATGGGAAATCAAAACCGGACTGTTGAAATCGTCTGACAGAGCTTCCACCACTTTTTCTTTCCAGTTTTTATAATCAAAGGAAGATGTTTCTACACCTTCTGTCGGAACTTGTGTATTAAGGATTTTCAGGGCATCCATCAATCTGTTGAAGCCCTTTTCGCTGGCCAACATTGCGTCATTGGAAATATCCAAAACACTTCTGTAGTGCGCCTGCAAAAAGCAGAATCTCAACACACTTGGGTGGAAAGCTTTCTCGAAAAAATCATTATTTCCAGTGATTAATTCAACTGGTAAAATATAATTACCCGAAGCTTTACTCATTCTTTGCCCGTTCATTGTCAGCATATTGGCATGCATCCAATATTTCACGGGTTCTACGCCGTTGCAGGCTTTTCCCTGAGCGATTTCACATTCGTGGTGCGGGAATTTCAAATCCATTCCACCACCGTGGATATCGAACTGATCGCCCAGATATTTTGTGCTCATTGCGGTACATTCAAGATGCCATCCCGGGAAACCTTCGCCCCAAGGCGACGGCCATTTCATGATATGTTCGGGAGATGCTTTTTTCCAAAGGGCAAAATCCTGTGGGTTTTTCTTTTCAAACTGCCCGTCCAAATCTCTTGTATTGGCGAATAATTCCTCAATATTTCTGCGGGAAAGCTCACCATAATTAAGACCTCTCGCATTGTACTCCAAGACATCAAAATAGACAGAACCGTTGCTTTCGTAAGCAAAACCTTTTTCAATTAAATCTTTTGCCAATTCCAATTGTTCGATGATATGGCCGGTTGCAGTCGGTTCAATAGTCGGCGGAAGCAAATTAAATTTCTTCAACACTTCGTGAAAATCGACGGTGTATTTCTGTACAATTTCCATCGGCTCCAGCTTTTCCAGTCTGGATTGTTTGATGAACCGGTCATTATTAATATCGCCATCGTCCGTCAAATGTCCGGCATCTGTTATATTTCTGACATATCGGACTTTATAACCAAGAAACTGAAGGCTTCTGTAGATAAAATCGAAGGACAAAAAAGTTCTCACATTTCCCAAATGCACATTGCTGTAAACTGTTGGTCCACAAACGTACATTCCGATATTACCATCTAATATGGGTTTGAAAACTTCTTTTTCGCCAGAAAGCGAGTTGTATATTTTTAGTTGCATAGTTTTTTATGAATGATAAATTATAATTGATAAAAGATTAAATATTTGACGCAGAAAAACAGCAACAGACAATTGTTGTAATGAAAATTTGATGCGTCAGTTTTTTATATTTTATCATTATTAATCAAATTTTGCGTGGCTTCCTACATAATGTAAGAATTCCTGTCTTGTAATAGGATTAGTTCTGAAAATACCACTCAATTCTGCTGTAATTGTGGAACTGGCCGTGTCTTTTATCCCACGACAATTCACACAAAGATGTTTAGCATCTATAATACAGGCTACATTATTCGTTCCTAGAGCTTCTTTCAGCGCATCAACGATCTGCATTGTCAAACGCTCCTGAACCTGCGGACGTTTTGCGTAATAATCTACAATTCTATTAATTTTAGACAAACCAATCACTTCTCCGCTAGAGATATAGGCAACGTGCGCTTTCCCGATAATCGGCAGGAAATGATGCTCGCAGAAAGAATAAACTGTAATATCTTTCTCTACCAACATCTGACGGTATTTGTACTGGTTTTTGAAGGTAGAAATACCCGGTTTATTTTCCGGAAGCAAACCGCCAAAGATCTCTTTGACATACATTTTCGCAACCCGCTTGGGTGAATCTTTAAGAGAATCATCGGTCATATCGAGACCTAAAGTATGCATGATATCGCCAAAAAGGCCTTCAATCTTCTTAATTTTTTCTTCAGCGCTGAGATCAAAAGCATCTTCTCTCAGAGGCGTATGATCTTTTCCTGTAAACAGATCATCATCATTGTCAGGAATGTGTTCCATAATATCATTGGTAATAAGAAGCAAAAATAAACAAAATTTATCTACTCCGTCGAGAGTAAATCTAAAGATTTGATTATAAAAAGAATAGATTTAGAAAGCGTCTAAAAAACTAAAAAAAAATTGAAATGATTTGATTTTTTATATATTTGCACCAAATTAACATAATTAAAAATAAAATACTATGTCAGACATTGCATCAAGAGTAAAAGCTATCATCGCTGATAAGCTTGACGTTGAAGAAACAGAAGTGACTCCAGAAGCTAGCTTCACAAACGATTTAGGAGCTGATTCTTTGGATACTGTTGAACTTATCATGGAATTCGAAAAAGAATTCAACATTCAGATTCCAGATGATCAAGCAGAGAAAATTACAACTGTTGGTCACGCTATTGCTTACATCGAGGAAGTTGTAAATAAATAATATTTATTCAAGACAAAAAAAATTTATGGAATTAAAGAGAGTAGTTGTAACCGGCTTCGGCGCTATTACACCCGTTGGAAATAACGCGAAGGAATACTGGGAAAGCCTTAAAATAGGAGCAAGTGGCGCTGCCCCGATTACTCTTTTTGATTCCACTAATTTTAAAACTAAATTTGCCTGCGAGGTAAAAAACTTTGATGCCCTTAATTATTTTGATAAGAAGGAGGCAAAAAAGATGGACAGAAATTCGCAGTTTGGTCAGATAGCTGCGAGAGAGGCTATTGCGCACGGCAGACTGATAGAAGACAATGTCGACAAACATCGTGTAGGTGTCATCTGGGGATCAGGAATCGGCGGACTGGAAACTTTTGAACAGGAAGTTTTGGGCTGGGCGGCTTCTAACAACATCCCGAGATTCAATCCTTTCTTTATTCCAAAAATGATTGCGGACATTACGCCGGGAAATATTTCTATTGAATACGGTTTCCACGGGCCTAATTACACAACCGTTTCTGCTTGTGCTTCTTCTGCCAATGCTTTGATAGATGCTAAAATGCTTATTAACTTAGGCAAAGCTGACGTTATTGTATGTGGAGGTTCAGAAGCTGCTGTTACAGCGAGCGGAATGGGAGGCTTCAATGCGATGCACGCACTTTCTACAAGAAATGATGACCCAAAAACGGCGTCCCGACCTTTTGACAAAGACAGAGATGGATTTGTGTTAGGCGAAGGTGCTGGATGTGTGATCCTTGAAGAATACGAGCACGCAAAAAAACGAGGTGCAACAATTTATGCAGAATTGTCCGGTGGCGGAATGAGTGCTGATGCTTATCACATGACAGCCCCTCACCCTGAAGGACTTGGTGCCTATCTGGTAATGAAAAACTGCCTGGAAGATGCCGGTGTAACTGCCGATGAAGTAGATCATATCAACATGCATGGTACATCTACTCCACTGGGAGACATCGCAGAATCCAACGCTATTGCAAAATTATTCGGAGAACACGCTTTTGATATTCAGATCAATTCTACAAAATCTATGACTGGTCACCTTCTGGGAGCGGCCGGCGTTATAGAAGCTATTGCTGCGTTACACACAATCATCCACGGTATTGTACCACCAACTATTAATCATTACACGGACGACGAAAACATCGACCCGAGATTGAATTTTACATTCAATAATGCAGTAGAGAAAGATGTGGAAATTGCGATGAGCAATACGTTTGGTTTCGGAGGTCACAACGCCTGCGTTCTTTTCAAAAAAATATAAAATGTTTTTATGGAGTTGAAAAATTATTTTTCTAAATTCCTTCCTAAAAACAGAGCACAAAAACTTTCGGAAAACGATATTCTTTTTCGCAAAAATATTTCCGACATCGTAGGCTACAACATCCACGATCTGGAAATTTTTAAAGAAGCATTTTCTCTGAAGTCTTCTTCAAAAATTACGAGTAAAAAAAATTACGAACGTCTTGAGTTTTTAGGGGATTCTGTTTTAGGAACCATTATTTCTTGTCATCTTTTTCAGACTTACCCGAATGAAAATGAGGGATTTCTCACTCAGATGAAGTCCAAAATTGTCAACAGGAAAAACCTAAACAAGCTGGGCGATGATCTCAAACTCACCTCGCTTCTGCAGGCAGATACAAGCCAGACGATCCTCAGTGAAAATATCTCGGGAAATCTTTTGGAAGCTCTTATCGGTGCTCTTTACCTTGATATTGATTACGAATTTTGCCAGAAAATAGTTCTGGACCGGATTCTAACCCCTTCTACCATCAACAAGCTGGAGAATAAAATCATCAGTTACAAAGGCCTGCTGCTGGAATGGAGTCAGAAGAAAAAAATCCCGATCAAGTATGAGACCTGTGAGGAACTGCAGCCCAACAAAGTTGCTGTTTTCCGCTGTCACGTATGGCTCCATAATGAGAGGATTGCCAATGCCGTAGAAACATCGAAGAAAAAAGCGGAAGAAAAAGCAGCTCAACGCGCATTCTACGTTCTAAGTAAGAAAGAAAACATTATTGAACATCAGAAAACAGTATCTTAAACTAGAAGAGGATCTTACAGAGATCAACGTCGGATTGATTAGACTTGCAAAACCAATCCCGGAACACGAATTGTTTTTTTTGATTAATAAAATAAATACTTTCACCTTCAGAAGAGTTGACGATATTCACGTAAAAGGCGAATTCTTCGATCATTCTTTTTCCCGATATCAAGCCTACGACAGATCTTCCAAGAACTGCTACAGCTTCATCTCCAACAAATCTATTGTATCTGTCCAGAAGAAAGCTCAAAATCAGCTTTTTTCAGATGAATCAAATATTAAATTTTTACTAAATCTGCATCAAGATGCGGATTACATTTTAACTAATTCCGATATGTTTGCGGAATTTTCATTAATTTTGCTTCCGGAAAATTTCGTATTCCAGATTCAGGAATATCCATTGAGTTCTGAAGAAGAACTTTATCAATTAATTCAATATTATGAATAAAAACCTTAAGAAAACAAAAATCATTGCAACCCTAGGCCCAGCGTCCTCCAGTAAGGAGACTATGATCCAGATGATCCAGGCCGGCGTTGATGTATTCAGAATAAACTTCTCACACGCCGATTACGAATTGGTGATGAAAAATGTCAATATTATCCGCGAGATCAACAAAGAATATGGTTACTCGGTATCTATTTTGGGAGATCTTCAGGGTCCAAAACTAAGAGTTGGTGTTGTAAAAGAGGGATCATTCCTTAATCCGGGAGACATTCTTACCTTCACCAATGAAAAACTTGAAGGCGACGCTACAAAAGTTTATATGACTTATGAGAAATTCCCTCAGGATGTAAAAGTTGGTGAGAGAATCCTTATTGATGACGGTAAACTGGTTTTTGAAGTGATCGAAACTAATAATGTAGACACGGTAAGAGCTAAGACGATCCAAGGCGGACCGCTAAGTTCTAAAAAAGGTGTCAACCTTCCTAATACAGACGTCTCTTTGCCTGCATTGACAGAGAAAGATATCGAAGATGCCAACTTTATGCTGGATCACGAATTTGACTGGATTGCATTGTCATTTGTACGTCACGCTCAGGATATCATCGACCTTAAAGAATTGATGGCCAAACACCCGACCAACAAGACCAAGACGCCGATCATTGCAAAAATAGAGAAACCGGAAGGTGTAAAAAATATCGACGAAATCCTTTTGGAATGCGACTGTCTAATGGTTGCGAGAGGAGATCTGGGAGTTGAAGTTCCTATGGAACAGGTACCGGTAATCCAGAAAAATCTTGTAAATAAGGCAAGGCTTTATGCAAAACCAGTAATTATTGCTACACAGATGATGGAAACAATGATCAACATCCTCACGCCTACAAGAGCAGAGGTGAATGACGTTGCCAACTCCGTTCTGGATGGTGCAGATGCTGTGATGCTTTCCGGAGAGACATCTGTTGGAAAATATCCGGTAGAAGTAGTACGGAATATGGCGAAAATTGTGAAAAACATCGAGAAAACGCCACTTTACGGGAAATTGAATCACGTTATCGAAGAAAAAATCAACTGTGTAGACGAGCGCTTTATTACTGATAAAGTTTGCCGTTCTGCAGTAGACATTGCAAAATCGACGGGTGCAGAAGCGATCGTTACCTTGACTTCTTCGGGATACACCGCGTTCCAGATTTCTGCCCACAGACCATCTTCGCATATCATCGTTTTCAGTAACAACAAACGTGTGATCACAATGCTGAATCTGCTTTGGGGTGTAAGAGCATTCTATTATGATATGGAAAAATCTACAGATGAAACTGTAATCCAAGTAAATATGCTGACGCATAACTTCGGATTTGTAGAGCAAGGTGATTTTGTTATCAACCTAAATGCAATGCCGGTTCACAATGGCGGTAAAACCAATACTTTGAGATTATCTACGATATAATCTTCAATTTTAATAAAAGAAAAAGACACCAGATAATTGGTGTCTTTTTTATTTTAAATCATTAGATAAATACTATTCTTTAATGATTTTCTTCGATACGTTCCCGCTTTTCGTCTTGACAGTGATGATGTAAACAGCGTTTGGAAATCTGTTGAGATCAATGGTTTGGTTTCTTGAATGCTTCAGATTTTCAAGAATCAGTTTTCCATTCATATCAAAAAGTGCAATTCTTTCTATATCATCCGGGGAACTGACAGTTACAATATCTCTTGTTTTGGTAGGGAAGATTTTAACCTCGTTTTTATTAGATTGATCTGCAGCCAGAGTCAATTTCTTGGTGCCGGTTGCAACCCATGCGAAATCCTGCGTAGAAGCGGTTCCTTCCTGATTGACCAATGTATTTTTATTACTGACTTCTATTCTGTACACACCGTTTGCTGAAGGATTATTAATAATGATCTGTTCTACATTATCTACTGTGTTGTCTCCCTGCGTTGCATTGGCGTTGGGATTGGCAATATCCAGTCTCCAAGGGTAATAAGTAGTCCCGGAGCCGACTTCCACAACTCTGAGATCCAAATCATTTACCAGTCTTGAGGCGTGGTTCTGCTGAAGATCTATATCTGTGGTGAAAAATGCAATGGCAGGATCTACCCAAGAGATGCTGACCTTCAATGGCTCATTGGCAGATGCAATGATTTCCTTGGTGAATGTCACTCCGGACTGCAAATTTGTGCGCTCTATATAGGAATCCTGATTCAGCTTATTGACCAAAACCTGTGCAGCTTTTTTGCCATCCACAAGTCCCCATCCGTACCAGACGTCCGGGCCGGGTCTTCCCGCTTCGTTGGCTGTATGGGTAAGAAGCGCTTTCATCTCATCTGCTTTGAAGATAAAATTAGAATCATCCAGAATATTTCTTTGGATCTCCGTAAGAGCTCCTGCAATACCTGTCACAATTGGTGCTGCATAGGAAGTGCCAAAATTAAGCACATATTGATTTGTCGCATTGGGACTTGCATTCGTATAATTGGCCATAATCATATCTACGCCCACAGCAGTAAGATCCGGCTTCACAGCGCCGTCTTTTCTTGGCCCTGCACTACTGAATGCTGCTTTTGTAACATCAGAAGACTGCGTGTATTTGTTATTGGCAGTAGTCAGCTGGTTTACTGCGCCTACTACAATAATATTTTTGGCTAAAGATCCGTAACCAATGCAGTTGTAACCCAGACTGCAGTTGGCAGGAGGAATCTCGTCGCCGGCCGCAAAAGGGACATAGTTGCCTGTTGCAGGATTATATTTGTATTTTGGAGAATTCGCGGCAGGTCCTATACCGTAATAATTTCCCGTAGATTTTACAATAACCTGTTGCGGCTGCGCGTATACGATTTTATCAAAATTATAATCATTTTCATAATAGGCTCCCGAGTAGGTATCCTGATGGTTGAGTTCATAATTTCCAATCCAGTAATATGAAGTGCCAGATAGTTGCCAGCCGACATTCACACCATAAGAATGGTTGGAAATATTAAGACCCGGCAAAGTCGCCAGCTTCTGATAATTGTTTCCTAAAGCTGTGGTTGCAAACATATAATTGTCCGTTGTAGCCTGCAGCAGAATACCTTTTGCCGCAGATTTGGGATAGGACACACTGCTTTGAGTAAAGTTGCCTGTCGCAAGACCGTTTCCTATGAGCAAACTGTTTACATTGGTTCCGTGAAAATGTTTCGCTTCGGTTGTGGCTTCTCTGTTGACAGCTCTGTTTGTAAATTGTTCGTGCGTATCCTGAATTCTTCCGGCATCAAAAACCGTTATTTTTACACCATTTCCTGTAACTGCGGACGCGCCGGAAACAGCTCCATTCTGAAGGTCATCAATATTGGCGGTAGCATTTGCCCTTGATTCCTCAACTGAATAAAACAGTGGAATTTCACCCGCAAAACCGGCAAGATTTTTCTTAAGACTGTCTTTAACTTTCGGAGAATAACGACTGTCATTTTTCAAAAAAAACCGATCCAGCTTTCTTTCATTATCCAGCCGTTGCTTTTTAAATTCCTGAGCATTAGAAAAATAAAATGAAAACAACAATCCGGCACTTAGTACAACTTTTTGCATCCTAAAACTTTTTGCAAAGATAAAGATTTACTTACTTTAAATCTGTATTACAAGCATTTATCTTACTTCTGAAACATAGGCAGAATTTTCTCAAAAAGAAGTTTCAGATTTCCCACATCCTGATCTGTGCAGTAACCGTATTTCAGGATCCTGATTTTATCAAAACTTTGCAATCCGAAAAAAATAAAGCGGCTTATATCAACAGATTCTATTCCCAGCGAGATAAAGTAAGCGTCTGTGAAATTTTCCCTGATCCATTCTGCGAAATCGGTCTCCGTCCATTGATTATCAATTTTACCAAATGTAAATCCCGATCCTACAGGCTGCACAAATTCTCCCGGTTTTGGTTTCATTAATGATGCGCTGGATGGCAATTTAAAATAGTTTTTCAGATCATTATTGAGTACTACTTTTTTCCTGTTTTCATTAAATAATCCGGCGTCTGTTGCCAAGTTGCCGCTCAGTTTTTTCTGAACTACAACTTCCTCAATCTCTGTAACTAGTTTTACAAGATTCACCATCAATTGGTCATTATTCCTGACCAATAAAACCTTCCTTTCGTAACCTTCCTTTATGAAACGGAGCTCATCTCTAGGATTGGCATCAAGCACAAATTCGCCGTTGGAATTGGAATACACTTTTTCATCAGACTGAATATTGACCACCAAAACCCGACTGAGACTGGCGGAATCGGACGAAACCTTCCCTGTGATCCGCTGGGAAAAGGAGTTTTGGAAAACGAAGAAAAAACAGGAAAATAGAAATATCTTCAAAGGCAATTTTTTCCAAAAATAAATTTAATTCCGGCTGTCAGATTACTTTTAACCAGGATTAACTTTTTTGTGAACAATTAACAAAATCGGAATTCCAAAGCATTTTATTTCTCTGTTTAAAACCTTAACTTTACGCAAAATTACAATGTAGATGTACTTAGTTTTCGATACAGAAACCACAGGTTTACCCAAAAATTTCAACGCACCGCTCTCAGATTCAGACAACTGGCCAAGGATGGTTCAGATTGCCTGGCAGATCCACGATGATAATGGGAATCTGATAGAAAACCAGGATTATATCATCAAACCAGAAGGTTATGACATCCCTTTCAACGCAGCAAGAATCCACGGAATTACCACAAAAATTGCGAATGAAGAAGGCCGCGACTTGGAAGAAGTTCTGGTCGAATTTTCTAAAGCTCTGGAAAATATCAGAGTCGTTTCCGGACACAACGTTGAGTTTGATTATAATATCGTAGGTGCAGAATTTTTCAGAAAGCAAATCACCGACAATCTTCAGGAAAAGCCGAAAGCAGACACGATGATCTTGGGAACAGATTATTGCCAATTGGCTGGCGGACGAGGCGGAAAATTTAAGTCGCCAAAACTGGAAGAACTTTACGAAAAACTATACGGACACAAGTTTGATGAAGCGCACAACGCGGCGGCTGATGTCAACGCCACGGCTCAGGTTTTCTTTGAAATGATGAGAATCGGTGTGATTCCAACCGATGTTTTGAAAATTACTGAAACGCAGCTAAAAGAATTTCAAACTTATAATCCAAATCCGATAAAACCTTTTGGAATCGTCATCAGAAGACAGGTTGCGAGTTTCAACAACAAGAAAAAACAAGCCGATTTTGGTAGTATTGATGAGATAGACCTTGGGAAATATTTCAACTTCGACAATCACAGTGTTTTCTCGACGCTTACAGCTACTACCAATATTAACGACCTTATTAGAAAAGCGACAGATGAGAATTATGCTGCTGTAGGACTCGTGGATATTGGAAATATGATGGGCGCTTTCAAATTTGTTTCCGCCGTAGAAGATACCAATTCCGGGAAATTAAAAAAGCATAAAGAATATTTAGCAAAAAAACAGGAAGCAGAAGAAAAAGGAGAAGCCTTCAATGATCAGGAACCAAATACAGATCAGCTGATCCCGATTGTTGGCTGTGAATTTTTCATCTCAAACCGTTATGAACAGAAGCAATTTACAAAAGATGATCCGGACAGACGGACACAGATGGTTTTGCTGGCCAAGGATTTCAATGGTTATAAAAACCTGATCAAACTTTCCAGCATTGGTTTTCAGAAAGGATTTTATTTTGGCGTTCCGAGGATCAGCAGAGAATTGATCTCTCAATACAAAGAAGGATTGATTGCGCTGACTTCCGGCATCAACGGCGATATTCCGAATACGATTTTGAATATTGGGGAGCAGAAAGGTGAAGAACTGTTCCAATGGTGGAAAGAGGAGTTTGGTGATGATTTTTATGTTCAGATCCAGAATCACAAATTGCCGGAAGAAGAGCATTTGAATGAAGTTCTACTCCAGTTTGCAGATAAGTATAACGTCAAAATCCTGGCTCAGAATGAAACTTATTATACGAATAAAGACGATGCCAATATTCAGGATATTTTAGGCTGCATCAAAGATGGTGAAAAACAGTCTACGCCCATTGGGAAAGGCTTTGGAAAGAGAAAAGGTTTAACAACCCATGAATATTACATCAAGAGTCAGGATGAACTAAAGGAGGCTTTTCTAGCCTATCCGGATGCTTTTGAAGCTTATGACGAGTTTTTGGCGAAGTTCAAACCTTATACTCTGAAACGTGACGTTCTGCTTCCGAAGTTTGATATCCCGACAGAATTTATTGATCCTGAAGATGAAGCGGACGGCGGAAAACGCGGTGAGATGGCCTATCTAAGACATTTGACTTATGAAGGTGCGAAAAAACGTTATCCGGAAATTACACCGGAAATACAGGAAAGACTGGATTTTGAGCTGGAAGTTATTGCCAACACAGGTTATCCCGGTTATTTCCTGATTGTTCAGGATTTCTGTAATGAGGCACGGAATATGGGCGTTTCAGTTGGTCCCGGCCGTGGATCAGCAGCGGGATCGGCAGTTGCTTACTGTATCAAAATCACGAATGTAGACCCCATTAAATATGATCTACTTTTTGAGAGATTCCTTAATCCGGAAAGGGTTTCTATGCCCGATATCGACATCGATTTTGATGATGAAGGGCGCGATAAAGTCATCAAATGGGTGGTTGATAAATATGGTCAGGAACAGGTGGCGCAGATTATTACTTATTCAGTATTAGGAGGAAAATCGGCGATTAAAGATGCTGGTCGGGTTCTCGATTTATCAATTCCGGAGACCAATATGATTGCGAAACTGATCCCGCCAAGTCCCGGGATGAACATTGCCAAAGCACTCTCAAAATACGATAAACTGAAACCTGAAGACCAGCAGTTAGTTGATGAGATGAAAGCCATTCTTTCGAATTCAGAAGATTCCAGATTTTCTGTTTTGGAAAGTGCCAAGAAAATGGAAGGCTGCATCCGAAATACAGGAATCCACGCTTGTGGAGTGATCATCACACCAGAGCCTGTGAGCAATCTGGTACCTATTACGATTGCTTCGAAAGATGCCGATATTTTGGTTTCTCAGTTTGACAACTCAGTGGCAGAAAACGCCGGTCTCCTGAAAATGGATTTTCTTGGATTAAGGACTTTGACCATTATCAAAGACGCAGTAAAACTCGTTAAAGAGCGTCACGGCGTTGATATAGATCCGGACGAAATCCCGCTGGATGATACCAAAACCTATCAATTATTTAAGGAAGGAAGAACGATCGGAATTTTCCAGTATGAAAGTCCGGGAATGCAAAAATATATGCGCGAACTGAAACCAACAGTTTTTGCCGATTTGATTGCAATGAACGCGCTTTATCGCCCGGGTCCGATTAAATATATCCCGAATTTCATTAACAGAAAACACGGAACAGAAGAAATTATTTATGACCTTGAGGAAACCAAAGAATACCTGGAGGAAACCTACGGAATCACGGTTTATCAGGAGCAGGTAATGCTTTTGTCCCAGAAATTGGCCAACTTTACAAAAGGTGAAGCTGATACACTGAGAAAAGCGATGGGTAAAAAACAGATTGAAGTTCTGAACAAAATGTACCCGAAATTCATCGAGGGCGGAAGGAAAAACAACCTGGATGAAGAGAGATTAGAAAAGATCTGGAATGACTGGAAAGCCTTTGCAGAATATGCTTTCAACAAATCGCACTCTACTTGTTATGCCTGGATTGCATATCAAACCGCTTATCTGAAAGCCAATTATCCGGCTGAATATATGGCGAGTGTAATGAGTAATAACATTAATAATACAGCTTCTATAACCATGTTTATGGAGGATTGCAAAGCCATTGGCGTCGATGTTTTGGGACCGGATGTGAATGAATCTCAGTATAAATTCTCTGTAAATGAGAAAGGACAAATACGTTTTGGACTAGGTGCTATCAAAGGAATTGGTGAAAGTCCGAGTGAAGCAATCGTAACATTCAGGAAAGATGGAAGATATAAGAATATCTATGATTTCTTTGAGAGAATCCCGCCTTCGCAAGTGAATAAAAGAGTGGCAGAAAGTCTTGTAACTGCTGGTGCTTTTGACGAATTGGACACTTATCACCGTGGTCAGTATTTTGACATCGATGCTGCAGGAAGGACCAATATTGAGAGACTTTCGCGGTACGGACAAAGTTTTCAGGACAGTAAAAATGAGATGGAGAATTCCCTTTTTGCAGATTTTGCAGAGGAAGTCCAGATTGAGCAGCCAAAACTTCTGCCTTGTGCGGAATGGCCGAATATGCATAAACTTAATAAAGAAAAGGAAATCATTGGATTCTACCTCTCTGCGCATCCTTTGGACGAGTTCAAATACCAGTTCAAATTTATGCAGGGTGTCTTGTCCAAAAAAGCAATTCTTGAGGAGAAAAAGGAAGAAATTACGACTTTGGATGAAGTGATTCCAATTCTCGAAACCGATAATACACCTGACGAGGAAGTACCAGACATCCTTATTTCTGACGAAGCAGGCCTGGAAGATGAGATCATCGAGGAAACAACGAAAAAAGCGGAACCGAAAGGTAATTTTAATTTCCTGAATCTGGACGAAGTGGAAGCGTTTAAGGATCTTGCATTTCCGCCAAAAGCACCTGAACTTTTTGAAGAAAAGAAAAGCTGGAAAGACAAAATGAATGAAAAAGATAATACTAAAGAGTACACCGTCTCCGGGCTGATTACAGAATACCGCGTTGCAGACGGCTTCCGCAGCGGAGAAAAGGTAGCTTTTGTATTATTGGAAGACTATACCGGGTCCTACTCTTTCCGATTGGGAGACCGGGATTATATGCGATTGAAAGATAAATTGGAAGTTCAGCGTTTTGTGATTATGAAACTTAAATTCTCACAGGGAAAAGACGGACGGGTCTTCGTGAATGTCAACGACGTTCTGGAGCTGAAGGAAGCTTTTGACAAGTTTGCCAGAAGCCTTTCTATTGTGGTCCCTCTGGATTCTTTGCGCAGAACCGACATCGAATTTTTCCGGGACAAACTGATCCAGAATCAGGGCGAGCAGAAGCTTAATTTCTTTATCAAAAATCCGGAAGACCAGTCAGTTTTGGAAGTAGTTTCTATGTCGCATCATATTAATATCAATGAAGACCTTTTGGAGGTGATTCACCAGATCCACAATTATGAAGTATTTCTGAATTGATATCAAAATAAGTTCTAAAATTGATAATCAGTAAATAAAACTTCCGAATACTATATTTACAATAGAAATAATCTACTTTTTCAAGGAAAGTAGATTATTTTCTTTAAAGGCGGTTAAATCACAGATAAATATTTATCAAATATGATAAAAAGTTTAATTATCATCAATTAAATTTATTTTTTATTAAATTATAATTATTATATTTGCCATATTAATATAAATTAAATAATTATGAAGAAACTTTTACTCACGTGCTTTATGGCATTTGGAATTGCTGCAAATGCACAATTCTCTCAAAATTTTGATGCAGCTACAACCACCCCTGCAGGATGGGCAGTTATCAACGGAGGCGGACCCTCCACTTTTGTGTTTGGACCTGGAGCCCCAGGATCTACGCTTACTTCACCAAACTCTGCTCAGATCAATTATGATACTGCTGCTCACGACGATTATTTGGTGACGCCGGCTATTACAGTAACTGCAGGATTGAATGACCGTGTAACCTATTTCGTAAAAAATCAGGATCCTCTTTTTGTTGAAAATTATGATGTAAAGGTTTCTACTACAACTGCAACAGCAGCAGCATTTACGACTTTTATCAAAGCGAATGCTCCAGCTCCAAGTGCTTGGACACAAGTTTCTCTTGATTTGACACCATATGTAGGACAGACCATTTACCTTGGTTTCCACGCTACTTCCGCAGACAAATTCAGATTGCTGTTTGATAACATCAATAATGACACGGCGCCTACTGTAGCTCCAAATTGTGCATCTCCTGCTACACCAGCAAATAATACAACCGGAGCAAACAGCACTAACACAACATTGGCGTGGACAGCACCATCCGGAGGAGGACCGGTATCCTATTACGAATTGTATATGGATACAAACGCAAATCCAACAACAAAAATCGGTAATTATGTAAATCCAACTGCTACATTCAGCACAGCTACCAGCAATCCACTAGTAGATGGAACTAAATATTACTGGAAAGTAGTTGCAGTAAATGCTGCAGGATCTTCTGCAGGATGTACTTCTGTTTACAATTTTACAACAGCAACAATTGTTGCAACTGGTTGTACCACTTCTCCTAATGGATTTTACGGCGCACTGGTTCCTACAACTTGTAATGGAACGACTGCATCTACACGTACTACTGCTTGGGCTGGAGAATACTCTACAGTTGCTGTAGTTGCTGGAAACACTTACAAATTTGAAACACTACTTAAGCCAGGTTACTACATTACTATTGCAACCGATGCAGCCACTCCAGTTGTTTTGAAGCACGGCGTAAACCCTGTTTCATATGCAGCAACTACTACTGGAACAGTTAGATTCTATTCACATACCGATGCAACATGTACCGGACTGACAACTTCTGCAACCACCCACACAAGAAGTGCTACATGTATGGGAGTAACTCTGCAAGTGTCAGACGTAAACAAATCCGATTTGTCTGTATATCCAAATCCATTCACAGATGTTCTGAAGATCTCTGATGTAAAAGGTGTTAAATCCGTTTCTGTAAATGATATCTCAGGTAGAGAAGTTAAATCTCTTGCACCTTCTGCAGAGCTTAATCTTTCTAATCTGAAAGCAGGTTTATACATCGTCAATCTTAAAATGGAAGACGGAAGCGTAAAATCTTTCAAAACAATCAAAAAGTAAGAGATAATTAACTACTCTAACTATGAAGCCGCTCTGTTTACAGGGCGGCTTTTTTGATTAATCAAGGATTGATGGATTTTAATGTTAATATTCTTTTTTAATTTAGATAATTATTTTATATTCGTATCAGTTTTAATAAATTTATAATATTATGAAAAAAATTCTATTCTCTTGCCTATTGGCACTTGGTATCGGGGCAAATGCTCAGATCGACTATACGCAGGATTTCGAAGGTGATGCTGCAGGAATGATCCAGTTTGGAGGTGGCGGCTTTAATACAGTGAATTACTGTAGCGCAATTACTTCCGGATCATTGACGTACAGTGCGAGTGTGACACAAACAGGATGGCTGGCAAACCTTTTGGAAGTAGCCGATGCCACAGGACAAACCAACAATGGTCAAAAAATTGACGTCACTTTTAGCTACAAGAAAGCTGCTAATCTTACGGGAACTCTCTTCGCTGCTTACGCTGTGTTAGATGAAGTTTCTAACTTATGGTCAATCGTTACTGTAGGAAGCGGAGTTCCATTAACCGCTACTGCAGTTACAACTTGCGGAACTGTTACCGGTTCTATTCCTGCAGGAACATTTGACCCTTCTAAAACTTACGCTGTTGGAACATGGATGGCCAGAACAGGAACTTCTACAGGAGCTCTTTACATAGATGACCTTATTATAAAACAAGCTGCAGTCACTACTGTACCAGCTTGCGCAGCTTTCACTTCTCCTACAAATGGTGCCAGCGTACCAGGAGGTACTTACGGACTTGCATGGACATCTTCTCCTACTGCAAGCTCATATAAAATTACAGTTGGTACTACACCGGGTGCTTCAAATGTTGTGAATACAACGGTTTACGGAAATTCTTTAAATGTAGCTCTACCAAGAAATGCAACATACTATGCTAAAGTGACAGCTACCAACACAGTAGGTGATGCTGCAGGATGTCAGGAAATTACTTTCACAACAAACAACACTGTTGGACATTGTGGCCCTATTACTTCCAGCGCACCAACAGTAATTGCTCCAATCAGATCTGTTACTTTTGCAGGTGTTACAAATACATCCGACGCAACTCCTGCCGGCCTAGGTGCTTTCCCAGCTCATCAGGACTTCCAGAATATCATTTTCCCTGTAAAAAACAACGTTACAACATCACCATTAGCTATTGTAGGCTCAAACAACGCCACTGCAGCAAACGGATGGGGTATGTCCGTTTTCATCGACTGGAACAATGACGGTGACTTCAATGATGTGGGAGAATCTTATTTCAACACATTTGCCACAAAAGTGAGCACATCCGGAATTCCTACAACAGTTCCACTTACAGGAAACATTACAATCCCTGCAGGTACTGCTTTAGGTAAAAGAACAATGAGAATCAAGTACAATTTCCAAAGTACTGCTGCAACAGACATCAATCCTGCACTGGCAGACGGCTGTGCACAGATGACTAACGGTCAGGTAGAAGATTATACGCTGGATTACCAAGACGCTCTTGCAGTTTCTGATGTGAACAAAAACAGCATTTCTGTTTTCCCTAACCCATTCACAGAAGTTCTTAAGATCTCTGACGTGAAAGGTATTAAATCTGTATCAGTTAACGATATCTCAGGAAGACAGGTAAAATCCCTTGCTCCTTCTGCGGAACTTAACCTATCCAGCCTGAAAGCAGGATTGTACATCGTAACTCTTCAAATGGAAGACGGAAGCGTAAAAACTTTCAAAGCAATCAAAAAATAATTCTTTAGAATTATAAATAATTAGGAAGCCCACTCAATCGAGTGGGCTTTTTTTGTGAATAATAATACTGAATACCATGCCGACAACTTTCAAATTCACTAAAGGACATATCCCCGGGAAATTTCAGGAGGCTCTACGACCGTTTCTGATACCGATGTCCTTGCAGTTATGAATGATATCATCAAAGCCATGATCGGAATTTGACAGAAGGCGAGATCGTAAAACAAGTAACTTCTTTAATGTTACGATTACGCTGTCCAGCGAGGGGAAGAGAGAGAGAGAGAGAGACGGAGGCGGTCTGCAGGAATTCCCGATCTAGGCGATTCCTAAAAAAAGATCAAAAGCATCACTCCTGATTATTTTAAAAGCTTGTCTTATATGCTGAGCCTGAATCTATCACAGAAAAATATTTTTCATTAAAATAAATAAGTCACTTCTTAAAAATTAAACCACAAAAAAAGTCCCGCAAATGTTGCGGGACTTCATGATTATAATGATTTTGATCTTACCAGATTTTTACTCTTTCCTCCGGTTTCTTGTAAAGTTTATCACCTTGCTTCACGTCAAAAGCTTTGTAGAACGCTTCGGTATTTACCAATGGTCCAAAACTTCTGAAATAGCCCGGAGAGTGCGGATCTGTCTTCACTTGATTGGTCATAAACTTCTCTGTAGAAAGCGTTCTCCAGACAGTTGCCCAGCTCAGGAAGAATCTCTGATCCGGAGAGTAGCCGTCAATCTTACCAGGATTACCTTTGTCTTTTAGATACATCTGAAGGGCATCATAAGCGATGTTGACCCCACCAAGATCGGCAATATTTTCACCGTTAGTAAAAGTTCCGTTGACCTTCACATCTTTCACCGGCTCGTACTTATCATACTGCGCCGCAAGGCTTTTGGTTGCTTTCTCAAAGTTCGTTTTGTCCTCTGCAGTCCACCAGTCCGTCAGGTTACCTTCGCCATCAAACTGCGCTCCACTGTCATCAAAACCGTGGGTCATCTCGTGACCGATTACCGCTCCGATACCTCCGAAGTTCACCGCTGCATCTGCATCAGCATTGAAGAATGGCGGCTGAAGAATAGCTGCCGGGAACACGATCTCATTGTTGACAGGATTATAATAGGCATTCACAGTTTGCGGAGACATTCCCCATTCTGTCTTATCCACCGGCTTTCCAATTTTTTCCAACTCCTTCTGATAATGCCAGCTAGACACGTTCTGAAGATTGTTATAAAGCGTTCCGCCGTCTTTTTCAGATTTCAAAGTCAGTTTAGAATAATCTTTCCAGGTATCCGGATAGGCAATTTTGACCGTGAATTTGTTTAATTTATCTAATGCTTTGGTTTTAGTCACAGAAGACATCCAAGTCAATCCGTTGATGTGTACCGCAAAACTTTTCTTAAGATAATCTACGTAAGTCAGCATCTGAGCTTTGGCCTCAGGCGTGAAGTATTTCTCAACGTAAACCTTTCCGAAAGCCTCGCCTACAACACCGTTGATCAAGCCGAGCGCTCTTTTGTTGAGTGCTCTCTGCTCTTGCTGCCCCTGAAGATATTTGCTGTAGAAGTTGAACCTCATATCGTCCAGTGTCTGATTGAGATAGCCTGCGCTGCCGGAAACCAGGTTGAACTTAAGATAATTCTTGATCAGAGGAATATTCTTCTCGGTAAGAAAAGTGTCTAGATTCTTGTAATATCCAAGCTCTCCGATGATTACTTTATCGGTTTTCACACCTACCTCAGCAAGATATTTAGGAAGATCTACATTTTTAACTAATGCTTTTAGTTCCGGTAAAGTTTTTGGGTTGTACTGCAAAGTAGCGTCGCGGATCTGCTCATTGGTAAGCAGTGTCTTAGCTATTTTCTTCTCAAAATCCACGATCTGACCAGCAACGGCAGCAGAGTTTTTGTAACCGATCTCAGTAAGGACCTGCGCTACATATTTTTTGTACTCCTCGATGGTTTCTGTATTCTTCGGAGAATCTTTCTGGTAATAATCTCTTCCAAGACCCAAAGATGCATCGCCCAGATAGACGGCATTCATCTTAGAATTCTTCAAATCCCCATCTACGCCCCATTCATAGAACGAGTTATCGCCTCTTTTTGTAGCGTCGATAAGATATTTCTGCAGGTCTGCAAGGTTTTTGATCCCGTCTATCTTGGCAAGATCACTTTTAATTGGGTTCAGGCCATCAGCATTACGCTTGTTCATATCCATATAAGTCTGGTACAGCGCCTGGATCTTCTGACCTTCGGTACCGTTTTCGTACTTCTCTTTCAGGATATTGTCCAGCAGGCCCAGTGAGTTCATATCAGTCGTCTCTCTCAGCTGTGTGAAAGATCCCCAGCTTGGTTTGTCTGCAGGAATCTTGGCTGTCTTCATCCACGTGCCATTGACATAATTATAAAAATCATCCTGCGGACGCACGGAAGTGTCCATGTAAGTAAGTTCCAAAGCCTTCTGCTTGGACTGAGCAGAAACAGTGCTTACGAAAGAAGCCAACATTAATGCTGTAAGTGAGATCTTTTTCATTTCTTGATAATAATATTTGTTTAATTTGTAGTCACAATGATCAGTTTGTTACAGATTTCTCATTTAAAACTTAGAAAATGTACAACTCTGATCTTCGTTCCAAATATATCTATAACTGGCTTAAAGCTAAAGTATTAATTTCAAAAATACTTAGCAATCGTTTTGTTTTTAATTAAATTGAAGCTGTACTTAGGATTTTAATAGATAGAATGATATTTTTACGTCACAATTCACTTCAATTTTTAGAAAATGCACCATAATTTATTATTGATCTTGGCTTTATTGTTTTCAGTTTTCATGATGGTAATGGTTGCCAGAAAAATGAAGATCGCCTACCCGATATTCCTCGTCATTGCAGGATTGATGATCAGCCTTCTGCCAGGCATTCCGGAGATAGAACTGGATCCCGATCTGGTTTTCCTGATTTTTCTGCCGCCACTATTATATGAAGCTGCATGGTACACCTCCTGGAACGACTTCTGGAAATGGAAACGACCGATCTCACTGTTGGCGTTCGGCCTGGTCTTCGCGACCTCTGTGATTGTAGCTTATCTCTCTCAGGCAATGATTCCCGGCTTCACATTGGCATTGGGTTTCCTTCTGGGCGGGATTATTTCGCCTCCGGACGCCGTTGCAGCAACATCTGTGCTAAAAGGTTTGCCGATCCCAAAAAGAATCGTCAGCATCCTGGAAGGCGAAAGCCTTGTGAACGACGCTTCTTCTCTTATTGTGTTCCGGTTTGCATTAGCAGCCATCCTTACCGGCAGTTTCTCTATGAATGTGGCAGTCGGGCAGTTCTTCCTTGTTGCGGGAATGGGCATCGTTTGCGGACTGGCTGGCGGCATCATTATGTATGTAATCCACCGTTTTCTCCCAACCACATCGGCGATGGACGCTGCCCTTACGATCATGACACCCTATATTCTGTATCTGGGCGCAGAGCAATTTGATTTTTCCGGCGTTATGGCAGTAGTCACCGGCGGGCTTTTCATCTCTTACAGGTCGCACGAAATTTTCAAAAACGGCAATACACGTCTCAACATGCTGGGCGTCTGGACCACCGTTATTTTTGTGATGAATGCCATGGTCTTCATTCTAATAGGATTATCTCTGCCCTCCATCATCCACGGACTGGAAGAGGCATCATTAATTCAAGGTATTAAATACGGCGTTATAATAAGTGCCGTAGTTATTCTGATCCGTTTTATGTGGATCTTCCCTGCTGCATTCGTCCCAAGATGGCTGTTCAGATCTGTCAGAAAAGAGCAGCATCCCGGCTGGAAGGGACCCTTGATAATAGGTTGGGCGGGAATGCGCGGTGTGGTTTCTCTGGCTACGGCACTTTCAATCCCTTATCTATTACCAGATGGATCGCCGTTTCCGCACCGTAATTTGATCTTATTAGTCACATTTGTAGTTATTTTTATAACGCTGGTAGTCCAAGGACTTACTCTTCCCTTCATCGTAAAAAAACTAAAGATAGAGGCGATGGATGTGGTACTGCCGCAGGAACAACAGGAGGCACAAATCCAGATCAGGCTGAACAGGCTGGCTTTGAGCCATATTAACAACAGTCATAAAGACTTTTTGCAAAGAAGTAATCTTCTGAAGAATTATCAGATGCAGATCTCCCTTGAAACAGAAAACACAGAAAATCAACTTGACCTGATGGAGTGCAATAATTGTACATCGCAGGAAATTGACAACTTTGAAACCATCCTGAAGGAAATCTACGACAAACAGCGGGTAGAGATCTTCCAGATGAGGAAGGAGAAATACTATGAAGATGAGGAAATCCGAAAAGCCGAATTACAATTGGATCTGAATGATCTGAAGTTGGATCCTGATTTTCATTCTTAGATGACACAGCAATCACAAAAACTCTTTCTTTATTTGGGAAGGGTTTTTTCTTTTTTAATCCTTAGCAAGACAAAATAAAAAATCCTACAATAAGAATTGTAGGATTTGCGATCCGGACGGGACTCGAACCCGCGACCTCCGCCGTGACAGGGCGGCATTCTAACCAGCTGAACTACCGGATCAATTTTATTAAAGTTAAAATTGTAAAACTTATGCGATCCGGACGGGACTCGAACCCGCGACCTCCGCCGTGACAGGGCGGCATTCTAACCAGCTGAACTACCGGATCTCTTCACAACAACTAAGAAAAACTATCGTCGTTTATTGTGGTTGCAAAAATACAACAATAATCCACAACTGCAAATTTTAAACAAAAAAAAACGCCTTTCAATCGGAAAAGCGTTCATTCTCAATTATATTAATTTTTTATAGGTACGCACTAAGCTTCTCTGCGATCACCTCTTTTGGCGAAACGCCTACAATTTTATCTACGACTTCTCCGTTTTTGAAAATCAAAACTGTCGGGATATTTCTGATTCCGTAATCTACAGAGATCTGCTGATTGTTGTCAACATCTACTTTCCCTACAATTGCTCTACCTTCAAAATCGTTTGCTACTTCTTCAATGATTGGTCCCAGCATTCTGCATGGTCCGCACCAAGCTGCCCAAAAGTCAACTAAAACTGGTTTATCTGAATTTAATACTGTCTCCTGAAAGGATTGATCTGTAATTTCTACTGCCATGATTTCTTGTTCTTAATTAATTTTGTTATACAAATTTACAAAATTTATATTCTATTTATTCTGTTGATTATCTATGTAAACTATCGGCTTTTTCTATAACGGAATGGCTGCCTATCTCTTCCAGCGCACTTACCAGCGCATCTATTTCAGACCTCTTTGTGTAATGGCTGAAGGAAATCCGCAGTGGTGTACAGTTGTCCAGATCGTCTTCTGACAGGACTGCCATCAATACCATAGAAGGCTTGGACGCTCCGGAGCTACAGGCGCTTCCCTGCGAAATGGCAATACCTTTCATATCCAGCTGGAGCCCTATCAGTGGATTTTTGTAAGGCAGCAAAACATTCAGAACGGTGTAAAGACTTTCGTCATCTGCACTTCTTCCGTTAAATTTAATTCCGGAAATTTTCTCCTTCAATTGCTGGATTGCGTAGTGTTTGATATCGAGAATATGATTTTTATAATCCTCCATTTTGTCCATAGAAATTTCCCAAGCTTTTCCCAGACCTGCGATACCTGTTACGTTTTCGGTACCAGCTCTCAGGCTTCTCTCCTGTGGTCCACCAGTGATGATACCTTTCAAACCGGAAGATTTTCTCACGAATGCAAAGCCGGCACCTTTTGGACCGTGGAATTTATGAGCACTGCAAGAAGCAAAATCTAATGGAATTTTAGAAAAATCCAAATCGACGTGTGCCATTGTCTGGACGGTGTCCGAATGAAAAAGGGTATTATTTTCTTTGCAAAGATGAGCAACTTTCTCAATATCAAGGATATTACCGATCTCGTTGTTGGCGTGCATCAGCGTTACCAAAGTTTTTTTGTCTGATGATTTCAGCGCTTCTTCTAGTTTATTCAAATCGAAATCACCATTGGAATCCGGTCTCAGATAAACCAACTCTACGCCTTTCAGTTTTTTCATTTCAAGGCATGTTTCGGCTACACATTTGTGTTCCAAAGCTGAAGTAATGATTCTTTCTACACCAAGGTAATTGACGGCGGATTTGATAATCATATTATTGGATTCTGTGCCACAAGAGGTGAAAACAATCTCTCCCGGTGTCACTTTCAAAGATTCTGCGATCTTTCGCCTTACTTCTTCCAAAACGGTTTTGGCCTCCTGTCCCAAGCTGTGCGTGGACGACGGATTGCCGTAATTAAATCTTAAAACATTCACCATACAGTCTATCACCTCATCGTCGAGAGGCGTAGTTGCAGCATTATCCAGATAAATTCTTTCCATTTTAAATTAGATTTGAAGCCGAAAAAGGTTCGAAAAATTAAGGTACTAAATTAGTGAAAAAATCGGTAATGCGATTCATTGGCAAATTTAAACATCGGTTTGTCTCCGGAAGTATCTCCAAAAGCGATGATTTTATCGTATTTTTTGCCATCAAGTTCCGCTTCTATCCTGCAGACTTTTTCGTCTTTGTTGCAGTTTTTTCCGATAAAACGGCCTGTAAAAATATCGTTTTCAAACTCTGCTTTTGTAGCCAGCAAAGTCATATTAAGCTCCTCAGCAAAAGGCCTGACCCAGATATCCAGGGATGCGGACACGATGTAGGACTGTGTATTTTCCCTGTCTATATTTTTAATAAAATCCAATGCATTTTCCCTGATCAAAGCAGGATAATTCTGGTCAAAAAAAAGTTTTGCCTTTTTATCGATGCTGTATCTGGATTCTCCTTTTAACATTGATGAAATAAAACTTTTCTTCACAGCTTCGGCACTGGCTAATTTTAATTTTAATAATATAAAAAGCGGAATGTGCTTTAAAAATTGTAAAGAATATCTCGAAGGGTTGTAAAACTTCAAAAACAGAAACATCGTGTCTTTGTAAGTCAACGTGCCATCGAAATCGAATAGATATAATTTTTTCATCAGTTTGGAATTATTTTACAGCTTCAGTTTCTTAAAAATAAACTCAGGAATATTTCTGATAATCAGCATTATGATTGCCCAAATTGGTAAAACGTACGCAACATTATTTTTATTTTTGAAAGCTTTATAAATACCTTCGGCGGCTTTTTTCGGAGAAGCCGTCAGCGCCGGATTCAATGGTAAACCTTCTGTCATTTTGGTGTCCATAAAACCTGGCTTTACCGTTATAACGTGAACTTTTTTATCAAAAAGATAATTTCTAAGTCCACTCAAGTAAGCTGTCAAAGCCGCTTTTGCACTTCCGTAGATGAAATTACTCTGTCTGCCTCTTTCGCCGGCTACGGATGATAAAACGATCATTGTACCGGTTCTTTTGGATTCCATTTTTTTGGCGAAGAAGTTGAGGACAGGCACTAATTTGGCATAGTTGACATCAATGATTCTTTCTGTATTTTCGTCATCATAAAGGCCATCTTCCGTACTCATACCAAGATAGCCGGATGCGCAAAACAGCACATCGGAATTGATATTTTCGAAAGTTTTATAGTCTACTTCCTTCATCAAATCCAAATGAGTAATTTCGGAATGCTGGAAGAACTTCACCTGAATATGCCCGGCAAATTTCTCTGTCGTTTCCGGATTGGAACTCAGGAGATAAATGGTTGGGAATTTTTCGCCTTTTGCCAAACATTCTTCTACAAATGCCTGTGCAACCTCGGAATTGGAACCTAGTATTATCATAGTTTTGGTTGTTGGCTGTTAGTCGTTAGTTGCTGGCAGTTTTATTCTATCCACCATCAACAAAAAACCATCAACCATTATTAATAATTCTTTTATGCTGAAGCGAAACAAACTTCGGGGAATCTACATTTTGGAGATAATTTGTGAGCGATGAACGGCTCATACTGTCTTTGGTAAGATAAATTCTACCACCAAAATTTTCTACAATGGTATCGAGCTGATCAACTAATTTTCTTAAACCTTTATTCACTTTAAAATCAAGAGCCAAAGTATAACCTTCAACCGGAAATGAGTTGTAAGCCTGTGGATTGTGCTTTCCAAAAAGCTTGAGAACCGCTAAAAATGATCCGTTGCCACTTTTTGCAATAGTCTCCAGAATCTGCCGCATTCCTTCCTTCCCGTTTTCTTTTGGAATGACCATTTGGTACTGAATAAAGCCACTTTTCCCGTAGATTTTGTTCCAGTCATTGATGATATCCAGCGGATAGAAAAACGTCTCGTAATCTATAAAACTGTTGACCTGTTTTTTGGTCTGTTTGTTATAATAGAGAAAATTGAAAATTTTAATACTTAAAGAATTTAGAACGAATCCGGGGAAGTAAAACGGAACTGATGGCTTTGGTTTTTCTTTCAGCTTCAGAGTTTTCTTTTGAAGGTTGGAAGGTAATTCTGCTTTCAGAGCGTGCTCGCCTCTCATCAAAATAGAACGGCCAAGATTTTTTCCTTTCTGAAAACAATCGATCCAGGCTACATTGTAGGTCCAGTCTTCACTTTCGTCAAACAATTGGAAAACCTCATCCAGATTTTCAGCTTTGATGCTTTCCTGCCGGATGTAGGATGATTCTATATTTTTCAGTTTGAATTTGGCCGAGATGATAATTCCGGTAAGTCCCATTCCGCCAATAGTGGCCCAGAATTTATCTGCGTTTTGCTCTCTGGAACAGGTAATGACTTCAGCATTTTCATTAATCAAATTAAACTCGACCACATATTCTGAAAAGCAACCTTCTGCGTGGTGATTTTTACCGTGAACATCGGAAGCAATTGCGCCACCGACAGAAATATATTTGGTTCCGGGTGTAACGTAGAGAAAGTAGCCCTGCGGAACAGAGACTTCCAAAACTTCGGAAAGAAGAACACCGGATTCACATTCTATAATGCCGTTGAGCCTGTCGAATGAGATAAATTTATCAAGCCTTTTGGTGGAAAAAATGTGCTCCCCGAGAGAAGCGTCGCCATAGCAGCGGCCGTTTCCTCTTGCAATGACTTCATTATTTTCCTTTACAAATTGTTTTATTTTAGAAACAGAATCTTCTGACCTTATTTCTTTTTCTACCACAGGGAAATTGCCCCAATTGGTAACTTTTTGCACAAAATTAGGTTTCATCTGTAAGTGTGTTATTTTTTAATATCAATTGTAGTCCCATTATTCTCTTCATCATTGTTTTTGTGTTTAAGATCTTTTTTATTTAAAATAGATCTGTAAAAGAAATACGATCACCCAAAGTACGATTGTGATCTGAATATAGCGGTCTTTATAAACAATTTTGGTCGGCGATTCTGTCTTGTTGTAAACCAGCGTTTGCTGAAGATATCTCAGAAATGCAAAGACAACAAAAATAACCGTATAAAAAACCCGCGGGTGAAATCTTGCCTGAACTTCCGGTGACAGTGTAAACATCAGATAGCAGATAATTGCAAGTGTACAGCTGATAGACAGGGCAATGTCTGCAAACTGAACGTTGTAGCCATCCAGAGCTTTTCTGGTTTTTCCGGAAATCTGTGCGTTGATTAATTCGCCACGTCTTTTTCCAATGGCTAAAACCAATGCCAAGACAAAGGTTAATAGTATCGCCCAGTTAGTCACTATAATTCCTGTGACGTAACCACCGGCCAGGACTCTGAGTACAAAACCTATGGCAATAATACAGATATCTACGATGGCGACCTGTTTCAACTTAAAAGTGTAAAAAAGATTCATTACAAAATAGAATCCGATGATCACCGCAAATTTCCAAAAATTGGTCTGGAAGATGTAATTGCCGATGAATACTGAAGCTATTGTTAAAACAACCAGCAATGCAAACAATACTTCCGCCCTGCGTTTGGAGACTGCGCCGCTGGCAAGTGGACGATTATTCTTCTCAGGATGTTTTCGGTCCGATTCTATATCAAAATAATCATTAATAATATAAATAGAACTTGCAGTAAACGAAAAGACAAAAAATGCGAAAATACTCTGATAGAACAGGTGCGAGTTGGTAATATTTCCCGAAAAAAATAAAGGTGCAAAAACAAATAAATTCTTAACCCATTGTTCTACCCTTATTAATTTTAAATAATTTTTCATCAATTGTTTTAATAATCTTGCAAAAGTAGCATTAAAATAAAAAAACCGCAAATTGCGGTTTATTATTTATTGGAAAATCAACGTTTTATTAATTCGATCCTGACTGTGCAGCTTCGTTGATCATCTTTTCATTTGCAGTAATAGCAAACTCGACACGTCTGTTCTGCGCTCTGCCAGCATCTGTATCGTTGGAAGCAACTGGACTGGACTCACCAAGACCTTCCGTGAACAATCTAGATGAAGAAATGCCTTTTGCCATAAAATAGTTTTTTACTGCAGCAGCTCTCTGACCAGAAATCCTCAAGTTTACATCATCTGTACCTACACTGTCTGTATGTCCATAGATATTGATATTTGTATCTGGATTATTCTTAAGCACCGTCACCAATTTATCAAGATTCGTCTTTGCTATTGCTGTCAAAGTAGATGAATTGAAATCAAAATTAACTGTATTTTCATTCAGTGTCACTTTGATACCTTCTCCTACTCTTTCCACTTCAGCACCTGGCAATACTTCTTTAATCTCTTTAGCCTGCTTATCCATTTTATTACCGATAACGCCGCCGGCAACGCCACCAACTACACCGCCAAGAACAGCACCTAAAGGTGCATTCCCACCTTTTCCAAGGTTGTTTCCTAAAATCCCTCCAAGTACCGCACCAGCAGCTGTACCGATGGCAGCTCCTTTCTGGGTATTGTTAGCATTCTGTACAGTTTCGCAACTTGTCAGCAACATAGATGTTGCAATAAAGAATGCTGCTATATTTAATTTATTAAGTCTCATTGTAATTTATTATAATTATTTAGTACGTACAAAGTTATATCTGATACTCATTGATTTTCCGTCTGCATTGACAGACTGCATCAATGTGAATGCGGATTCTGTAGGATTTTCAAGAATCAATTGGTAGCCTTGAGAAACTTTCTTAGCTTTTTCGCCTTCACCCACTTTTTTAATAGATACAACGTTGTTTTTATCTACACTGAAGGTGATAGCCTGTGTTCTGTCCGGGCAAGCAGTACTGCCGTGGATTGTATATGTTCCTGTATAGTTATTGGGAATCAATGTCCAAGAACTTCCTACGAAACAACTGATCATAGCGCCTTCGTCAAAAGGTTTTACGCTGTATGATTTATCATAATCAATATTTGCGATATCCCACTGTCCTTTCAGCTTCATAACATCAGAACGTAACGCCTGAGCCTGACCTGCAGAAACACCGGATTTGGATGCACAAGAAGTGGCAAGAAGAGATCCTCCTATCAGTCCTAAAAAAAGTAATTTTTTCATAGTTTTAAAATTAATAAGGAGATATCATAAAAAACTGTGCCAAATACAAAATAAAAAATCTGAGAAATTCTCAGATTTTTTGATAATAGGAAAAAATATACTATTAAAGCTTACTTTTATCAATCGATTTATTTAATTTTTTCTTTTCAGCCTTTTTATTTTGCTTGGCCGAAGAGGTCGATTTATAAAAATTGGTATATGCATACTCTGCTGCTTTTGCAACATCAATCACGCCCGCTGATCTCGATAATTTATCAAAACCATTCGCCGTACTGGCGTTGGAAGTTTTGACAAGCGCTTCTATGATCTGATCCGGTTTCAGGTTTGGCATGTAAGCTAATAATACTGCCGATGCACCTGCAACAACTGGTGACGCCATAGAAGTACCCTGAAGATATTCATATTTACCATCTGGAACAGTAGAATATATTTTATCTCCCGGCGCAAAAACGTCTACCATTTTCGCATCATAGTTGGAGAAGCTCGCCTTCAGCATACCGGCATCATTGGTATTTGCACCCACAACAATCATATTATTAATGAAAGGTTTCTCGTCTGCTGCAGATTTGAAATTAGTCGGGAAATATTGGTGTTCTGCAATATCTTCATTTTCATTTCCTGCTGCTTTTACCAGTAAAACGCCTTTGCTTTCTGCATATTTAAATGCGTCCCACACTACATTTTTACCCGGCGAAACCGGCTTTCCGAAACTCATATTAAGGATCTTGGCACCATTGTCTACTGCATATCGCACTGCATTGGCTACATCTTTATCTCTTTCATCACCGTCCGGCACGGCTCTCACAGTCATTATTTTTGCGACTCTGGATGCCACGCCATATTGGTTCTCGGCACCGTTTGCCAATCCGGCGATGATGCCCGCAACGTGCGTCCCGTGCTTACCATCCGGACCTTCATAATGGTTGTTACCATATTTCTTTTCAGAATAATCATCGTAGTTATCACCTACGATAGACGCTCTCGGGTCAAAATCCAGGTTGAAACCCTGCTCTGCCTGTGGTGTAAAATAATCGAGGGCTTCCTTCATCTGATCTTTGAGGTATTTCTCTACTTCAGCAGAAGATTTTCCTGCAACCTGCGGATCGCTGGCAACCTGTGCCAGAACCTGCATAGCCATTGCCTCTTTCTGATCTGCCGGTTTTATGGATGCCAGCGTTTCTTTCGTAAGATTTCTGCCATTCAGCAGTTTTACCATATCCGGAATCGCATTATTGATTGCGGTATAAAGCTGGACGCTCTGTTTGGCTTCTTCACTTTTTTTACTGAAGATATCCTTCGACTTCATATACATGGCAAATTCCTCAGGCATTTTGGTCTGATTCTCTTTATTTTTAGCAGAATCTTCGCCTTCGAAAAGTGGTTTGTATTTTTTCACCACTCTTGTGACTTCCATATTGTCTACACTGATATCGCCATTTTTGCCACCTAAAAAGTTCCATCCGTATACATCGTCGATATAGCCGTTTCCGTCGTCATCTTTTCCGTTGTTGGGTACTTCATTGGGATTTTTCCACATGTTTTTCACCAATCCGGGATGATCTACTTCTACACCGCTATCCAAAACGCCTACGATCACTGTTTTTGGTTTCAGACCTTTTGATTCCAGGAATTTGTAAGCATTTTCGGTATTCACACCATACACTTTTGTAGTTGCAAAGTCTTTGTGATACCAGGTTTTGAGGTCTTTATCATTTTCCGGAGCAACAACTGCCTGCGCAGCCATCATCGCAAATCCGCCGTAAAAGGCAGCTGCTATTAATATTTTTTTCATATTTAAATATTATTAATTGATTTTGATATTTCTAAGATAAGTCAGACTTTCCGGTCCGATGTTACAGATCAGATCCAAAATGGAGAGATCTTTTATAAAACCGCTTTTATCGGAAAAGCTTTGATAATACTCAGAAAAGCTGGTTTCTGATTCTGTTTTTGCTGAGAATTTTGTTCTGTAATCCAGGGCATCCGGATTTTTGAAATACTCATCTGTCAGCGTAAAGTCTTTTTCTGTTTTGAGGATGCCGAGCACCGTTTTCAATGCTTTGAGATTGAATTCTAATAAGGAATCCACTTTTTCCCCGAAGATTGTTTTGAGCTTATCTTCATAATATTCGAAGTATGGCGTGCTCTGATACGCAGTTTTGATGGATTTCCAGTGCAGCTTCTGCCAATCTTCCACATAGGAGATCGTGGTGTCTTTGAACTCTCTTTTTCCGGTGTGTTTGATCGGAATGATAAGCTTCAGTTTTCCGTTGGCTCCATATATTGCTGTACGGTTTCTGTAGGTCTGTTTTGGGAAATTCTCAAATTGTTCAAATGCAATTTCATTTTCCGGATCCAGAAAAACGGAGAACCACGAAATGGGTGGCAAATAGAATATGGGTAATAGAATCTTGTTGTTCATATTGTCTAAACTAAAAAACTTTGCTGAAGCTTGTAAAACCTCAACAAAGTGTTGTATTTTTATTTGGATGACCAATCCCCTAGCCCCGATAGAAACGGCATCCTTTTTTGCTTTTTGGGCTAAATGTCAATTGACAGTAAATGTTCTGAAAGCAAAAAAGATATAGTGGATAGCGGGATCAGCTCCTTATTGTTTTAATCTTCTTCTTTTTTCTTTTTGAATAGATTGGCGAAGAAATCCCAACCGAAAAACAGCACCAGAATCAGCACGGCCACCCACCAGTAGGAGGTTTTGTTGGCTTCACCAGTGTTGGTTGCTTTGAACATCCTGTCCCAGCGGATCTTCTTTCCTGGCGCCTGATAGGTAGAATTGGCATCCGCAAACAGGCCTTCTACGCTCATCCAGGTAAACATTGGGCGGCCGACGATATTTTCTTCCGGTACGACTCCGAAATATCTGGCATCCAGAGAGGCATCTCGGTTGTCACCAATCATCATATAGTAATTCTGTTTGATGGTGTACTGACTGGTTTCCTGACCGTTGATATAGATTTTTCCATTTTTGTTTTCCAGTTTGTTGTGCTCATATTCTGAGATGATCCATTTGTACTGCGGCAGTGTTTCCTGATCCAGCTTTACAATGTCGCCTTTTTTAGGAATTCTGAGCGGGCCGTACCAATCTTGATTCCAAGGCTTGTTGATCGGGTAAATGGAGTTGGTGGTATCGATATTTTTGGTGTAGGCTGTCCTGTCTGCATTCAGTTTGAATCTGATGGAACCTTCTCCTTTTTTCTCGACCATTTCTGTCATTTCGATCACTTCCGGAAGCGCTTTGATATCCTTGGCCGTCTGATCTGTAAGACCCTGGAAGGCATAAACAAATCCTTCATTGGTTTGATTTTCCTGAACGGGAAGGAATCCGTAGGCTTTGTATAACTGAGGAATATCTAGCTGCGATGCCGTTTTTACGATATAGCCGTGCTGCTGATACTCGTCGCCGAGAATCTTTTCCGGTGCATTGTTGACGAAAAGTCTGCCTGCACGGAACTCAATCACATCTCCAGGAATGCCGACGCATCTTTTGACGTAAGGATCTTTTCTATCAATAGCTGTATGAACGGAATCTTGTGGATAATTAAAAACCACGATGTCGTATCTTTCAATCTCATCATAGCCCGGAATTCTTAAATAAGGCAATTTGACGGCATCGACGTACGATTTCGGATCGTCTTTTGGGTTTCCTTTCTGGCCTGTGTCAAACATGGTGCCCTGCAAAAACGGCAACGCGACTGGTCTCATCGGCATTCTGTAACCGTAAGCCCATTTGTTTACGAATAAGAAATCTCCTACAAGAAGTGTTCTCTCCATAGATCCTGTCGGGATCCCGAAAGGCTGAGTTATAAAGGCGTGAATAATGGTTGCAAAAACAACAGCAAAAGTGACTGATCCTAAAAATGTTTCTTTCTTTTTTCCTTCTTCTTCCTCTTCTTCAGTTTCAATCTGGGGATCTTTGCTGTAGTTTACAGTGGCCATAAATATGAATGGCAAAATCACTGTCAACAAGCCATTTACAGCACCTCTCTTCCCAAATTTCTTCATCAGGAAAATATGAAATGCAGACATCATTATCGGTCCAACAATTGGCAGATAAGAGAGAATTGCCCACCATTTCGGATGGTTTGTCTCCTTTAATATAATAAAATAGTTGTAGAAAGGAATAAAAGAAAACAAGGGATTGTAACCCATTTTCTTGAACAACTTCCACGTTGTAAGTCCCATCAGCAAACTGATTATCAGGACATAAACGGTATAAGTAATGATGTAATTCATATTTTTTCTTTTGACAATTGGCTGTAAGCTTTTTGCTGATTTTTATAATTAGTTTTTGATATGCATGATTTGTTACATAACTTATAATCCCAGAACATCTTTCATTGCGAAAACACCTTCTTTGCCAATGATCCATTCTGCAGCGATTACGGCGCCCAGTGCAAATCCGTTTCTGTTGTAGGCGGTATGTTTGATTTCAATTTCATCTACTTCAGATCTGTAAAAAACGCTGTGTGTGCCGGGAACTTCATTTTCGCGGATGGCAAAAATCCCCAGTTCTTTTTCCTTGGTTTCATCCAGTTTCCATGCTTCGAAGTCTGAGTTGTGGATAATTCCTTCTGCAAGAGAAATAGCTGTTCCGCTGGGTGCATCCAGTTTGTGAATGTGGTGGATTTCTTCCAGCTGGCAATTATATTCATCAAATCTGGCCATCATTTTTGCCAGATTTTCATTGAGTGCAAAAAACAGATTGACACCCAGGCTGAAATTGGATCCGTATAAAAAAGCTGTATTATTTTCCTGTGCGATGCTTTCAATTTCAGGTTTTCTGTCCAGCCAGCCCGTTGTTCCGCAGATGACAGGGATTTTATTTTCCAGGCAGGTTTTGATGTTTTGGAATGCCACTTCCGGATTGGAAAATTCTATCACCACATCTGCACCCTTCAGGTTTTCTACAGTTGGCGTCTCGCGCAGTCTTGCAACGATCTCGTGACCACGTTTCTGAGAAATTTCATCGATGATTTTTCCCATTTTTCCGTAACCTACCAATGCTATTTTCATTCTTCTAATTATTTTGAACGCAAAGTGCGAAAAGTTTCTTTAATACCACTTTCAAGTCTAACAAATACATGTAACTCAATAAAGCTGGTGAAATTTTTAAAATCTAAAATTGAGACTCAATCCCGCTCTGGCGTATGAGTTGGTAAACTGATCATTGATGATTGTAGGCATTACTGCAAGATCCGGATCGTGACGGCCTTCGTACAAATGCGCATCTACAACGGCGTCTACAATGTTCAATATGTAAATCAAGGCAGAAATTCCTATGGCGTAATCGCGCTGTCTCTTGGATCTGTCCTGTGCATTTCCCAAAACATTTTTATCAATGCCATTGATTCCTGAAAACTCGTGCGGAAGGCCATTGAGTTCGGAAACGAATGCATTTCTATAGCGTTTGTATTGCTTGTCATTCCACAATGCAACGCCAATACCAGTACCGACCGCACCCCAAACGATAGGGATTTTCCAGTATTTTTTGTTGTAGAACTGACCCAGTCCGGGTAAGACTGCTGAATATAATCCGGCTTTTGCAGGGCTCAGTTTGGTCAGTTTTATGGGTGCATTTTTCTGCTCAATATCTCCGATGATCTGTGCCTCAGACTGCGGTTTGGCAGCCGGAATACTGTCTTTCGGATGATTTTCTACGCGGATCGTATCATTCGGATTGACTTGTGAAAAGGCAAAACCAAAGATCAATAACAAAAAAACCGTGATTAATTTCTGCATTTATCTGATGTGTGCAAGAATGCTTTCCAGCTCTTCTTCATTTTTAAAATCGAGGACAATCTTTCCTTTTTTACCATCCGCTGCTGTTTTAATTTCTACTTTGACATTCAAAATATCTGATAGATTTTTCTGCGCTTTTTTGAAATGGTTGGGAATGATGGATTGTTTGGCCACTTTTTCTGTGTCCTGAGAATTTTTCATAAGGCCGGCCAATTGCTCTGCCTGTCTCACGTTCAGTTGTTCCTTAACGATTCTGTCGAACAAAATCTGGCGTTTTTCTTCAGAATCCAGACCCATAATAGCACGGCCGTGACCGGCAGAAATCTGACCGCTTCGCACCCCTTTTTGGATATCCGGCGACAACTTCAGAAGGCGGACACTGTTTGTAATCGTACTTCTCTCTTTACCAACACGTTGGCTCAGATTTTCCTGTGTCATTCCTACCTCATCCAATAATCTTTGGTAAGTCAGCGCCACTTCGATTGGATCAAGATCCTCTCTCTGGATATTTTCCACCAAAGCCATTTCCAGTAATTCCTGATCATTGACCAGTCGGATGTAGGCCGGAATAGTTTCCAGCCCGGCGATTTTGGAAGCCCGGAAACGTCTTTCTCCGGAAATAATTTCGAATTTTTCGCCGTCTTTTCTAAGTGTAATTGGCTGAATGATGCCTAAACTTTTGATAGATTCTGCAAGGTCATTCAGTGCTTTTTTGTCGAAATAAGTTCTCGGCTGATTGGCGTTGGCGTAGATATCATCTATAGAAATCTCTACAATATTGCCAACGAGAGATTTTGCACCTTCATCTGAAGCGGAGTTGATATTGGATTTGCTCTCGGCATTCAAAATTGCGCCGAGGCCGCGACCCATTGCTCGTGTTTTGTCTTTCATCTTTATATAAATGATGGTTGATTAAATGATAAGCGCTTACCTATTATTTCCAAAAACCATTTTAATTTTTGATTAATTTTTCGTTTCTCAGAAGCACTTCTTCTGCCAACTGAATGTACTGGATGGCGCCTTTGCTTTCCGCGTCATAGCTCAGAATACTTTCGCCGAAACTCGGTGCTTCACTCAGTCTTACATTTCTGCTGATGATGGTTTCGAAAACCATCTCCGGGAAATGCGAATTGACCTCCTCCACTACCTGGTTGGACAGTCTCAGGCGGCTGTCGTACATTGTCAGCAGCAAACCTTCGATATCCAGATCCGGATTGTGGATTTTCTGAACATTTTTTATCGTATTGAGCAATTTACCAAGACCTTCCAAAGCAAAATATTCGCATTGGATTGGGATAATTACAGAATCTGCAGCGGTTAAGGCATTGATGGTAATCAAACCTAAACTTGGTGCACAGTCTATAATAATATAGTCGTAATCATCTTTGATAGATTTCAGTGCTTCGCGCATCATATATTCGCGGTTTTCACGATCTACAAGTTCTATTTCTGCAGCAACCAAATCTATATGAGACGGAATAATGTCTACGTTTGGCGACGTGGTAGGCAGGATACATTTGGATGCTTCTGCGCTGTGCTCCAGCAAATGATAGGTAGAAAAATTGATCTCCTCAACACCCAAACCAGAACTTGCATTTGCCTGCGGATCTGCATCTATCAAGAGAATTCTCTTTTCCAATACGCCCAGAGCAGATGCCAGGTTGACGGCTGTCGTAGTTTTTCCAACGCCACCTTTCTGATTTGCAACACCTATAATTTTTGCCATAAACATTAATTTAATCGTCAAAAATACGATTTTTTACTACTTATAAAGTTTTGAAAAACCGCCGATGCCGTTAAAGTATTGTTAATTAAACGGTTGCCTTAAAAAAAAATTATCCACATTTCATTTCAAAATGTGGATAATTATAAAAAACCCTATGTTTAATATTTACATGGTCTTGATTTTCAAGCTATTCTATTTTCATGGAAATAGGCATTCTGAAAGACGATCTTACAGCTTTGCCTTTGAGTTGTGCAGGCGTCCATTTTGTTTTGATAGACTTCACCGTTCTCTCTGCTTCGGCGTTGAAATCTGAGTTGGAACCTGATATTTTTAAGTTGGTAATACTGCCGTCTTTTTCTACAATAAATGTAATGATACCGGAAACCAATCCAGATTTATCTACAGATTCTGTATCAAAGTTCTGTGCTACCTTTTCTCTGAAAGCATTGATTCCGCCTTTGAAGTCTGCAGAAACATCTACAGTTGCTGTTGTAAATATTTTTTCAGGATCTTCTACTTTTACCGGCGGAACGTAAGGCGGAGCTACTACCGGCGGACCAACGTTGATGGCCGGTTGTGCTACAGTCAGCGTCGTTTCCGGACCGGCAGACGTTGTAGAACTCAGTGCTGCATTTTTCTTATCGTCATCGGTAGGAAGCGGTTTATTTTTTTTCACTTCTCTTACAGGTGTGAAAATTTCTGACTCTACGGTTTTAACACTTGTGGGCGCTATTGGCTGTGGTATTGCAACGTCCGGAATATCTACGTCTTTCAGAATCACTGTCCCGCCATTTTCGATGACTTTCGCAATTTCCTGTGGTGAAAATGCGGAAACAATCAAAGGTATTACTGATAGTGAAGCAAAAAATGCTACACCCACGACAAGTGCTTTTGTAAGCTGACCGGAATATTCATTTCTGAGAGCATAAGCACCGTAAGCTTTATTTCTATTGGCGAAAACGATTTCGTCCAGATTATCTTTTCCGAATAAAGTTGATAGATTTTTCATGACAAATAAAGAGTATTAAATTAAGTAATTAACAATGTATTTTAGAATACTTTGAACAAGCATCAAATTATATTCCATTTATTAAACTAATATTCAAATAATATATGAATAACATAATTATTTTATAAAATCATTTGTGGAAAAATTGCAGTTGTCAAAAATTGATGTAATTTAATCCTATGAAATTTCTCTTCATCATCCTTATCCTTGCGAATGTGCTCGCCAGAGCTCAAAACGGCTTTGTGCTTGCCGATAATGCAGACAAGGCGGTGATTAAGTTCAAAATGGTGAATAACCTGATTCTGATTCCGATGACCGTCAATGGTGTGGAACTGACCTTTATGCTGGATTCCGGGATAGCTGAAACACTACTTTTCAGTCTCGAGAACAAGGATGTAGACTTTAAAAATGTTGAAAAAATCACCTTTAGAGGCCTGGGAGAAACCGTCAGTATAGAGGCTTTGAAATCTGTAAAAAACGACATCACCATTGGCGGAAAATTTCTGGATCATTCGCACACCATATTTCTGGTTTTGGATGAAGGCTTTAATATTTCCCAGGACATCGGCGTTCCTGTGAATGGCATTATCGGCTACCACTTTTTTAGAAATCACCCGATCGAAATTAATTATATCAAAAAAATCATTACTGTTTATAAAGATAAAACCAAATTTCCTAAGAAGATAAAACGGTTTTCCGACTTTCCGATGACTGTAGAACTCTATAAACCTTACATTGATGCTGATGTGGAAATGAAACATGATAAGCAAAGCTCCAAACTGCTGCTGGATCTTGGCAACACAGATTCTGTATGGCTGTTTCCGGCTCTGATCAAGGATTTTATGTACAACAGACCCAATATTGATGATTTTCTGGGCCGTGGTTTCAGTGGCGATATTTTCGGAAAGCGCAGCAGGATCAACTCTCTTTCTATTGGTAATTTTAAATTGAAAAAGCCGATCGCTTCTATGCCTGATGAGTTTTCTATCCAGCATCTGAAACTGGTGAAGGACAGAAAAGGATCTGTCGGTTCTGAAATCTTAAGGAGATTCACTGTAATTCTGGATTATCCGGATCAAAAAATTTACCTGAAACCCAACAGATCTCTGGACGACCCGTTTTTGATTGACGGCAGCGGCCTGGAGGTAAAGCAGGAAGGACTTTTGTGGGAAAAGGAGCAAGTGCAGGTGCGGACTGCAAAAGTGAGTCAAGACTTCAAAGGAACAAATGTGATCAACGACAATCCTGACAGCTTCCAGTATAAATTCACGCTTAAGCCTATATTTATCGTTTCCGGAACGAGGAAAGATTCTCCAGCTCAGAAAGCAGGCATTCTTAAAAATGACGAACTGGTCAAAATCGACAATAAAAACACCAAAGATATGACGCTGAACAATATACAACGCATCCTGAAAACGGATATCAGCAGAAAAATCAACCTCGAAATAAAGAGAAACGGCCGTCCGGTAAAAGTCGAATTACTGCTGGAAGATCCTATTCCTTACATTGAGGAATGATTTTAGTAATGAGTCTATTGAAAACTGACACTAAAACTATGAGCGAAACACTGAACAGCATAAGAAACAGACCCAGATTCAAACTATACACCGATTTGTCTCTGGAAGAATATGAATCTAATTTGAGAGATTACCTCAACAGCCATCACGACCAGTTTTTCGGCAATATCAACAAGGAAGTGGCTACGATTTTTGTGCGCACAGATGTAGAAAACTACTGGAAGCCGTGCCTGTCACTCAGAATAGAGAAGGAAGATGGGAAAACGGCGATTCGTGGCATTTTTGGTCCAAGTTCTGCGGTATGGACTTTTTTTATGTTTCTGTATTTTCTTTTCACTATTTCGTGGATGACGCTTTTCACCTTATTTTATGTTGAAAATAGGATTAATACCAATAATTATCCTTGGGCTTTGCCTTGTTCATTTGTAGTATTAGCACTGATTGCACTGACGTATCTGGCAGTGAGACTGGGCCAATCAAAAGCACGATATGAGATGGAGGCTTTGAGGAAATTTGCGGAAGAATCTACACTTCACACGGAGAAGCAGGATTAGTTTTTTAGTTTTCTCTTTTCCAAAAAATGCTTGAAGCTGAGTCCTGCTTTCATCACCAAGTATTGAAAAGGCTTTTCTTTCCTATAATATTTGTTGATGAAAATAGACATTGCTCCAAAAAAACGGTCGAGGTAAACCTGGTCTTTTACAGTGCTCTCACCTTTGTAATGAAGAATGGAAAATTTGCCGTAGTAGAAATTTCGGTAGCCGTGGCTCAGGATAGTAAAACAGAGATCGATGTCTTCGCCGTACATAAAATAGCGTTCGTCGAATCCGCCTACTTCTTCATAAACCGTTTTTTTAATCAGTAGGTTTGCGCCGGTCATTACTTCAACTTCCGCGGTATCATACTCTCCTACATCATTTCTGTAATAAGTTTTGGAATCGTTGTTAAATCTGGTAAAGAGTTTTTCAAAAGAATTCATCAGAGCAGGAACGGATCTTTTGCTTTCCGGTAAAAAGTGGCCATCGGCGTCATGCATCCTTAATCCTAAAGCTCCAAACTTGTCCGTCTTATCAGCAAATGCAAGAACTTCGCTGAAGTAGTCACCTTCTATTTCTGTGTCCGGATTAAGGATATAAACGTATTCTCCTTTTGCAGATCTCACGCCGATATTGTTTGCTTTTGAAAAGCCAAGATTGTCTTTTAATTCAATAAAATTGACGGAAGGAAAATCCTTAATCAAAACCTTCCAGTCTGTATCAGGCGAATGATTATCAACAACGATAATCTCATAGTCAAATCCCTGAAAGTACTTCTCAATAGAAAGAATACAGTTTCGCAGCAGATCTGACACCTGATAATGGACAATAATGACACTTACTTTCATCAGCCGGCTTCGTTGTAAACAGTTCTGTTGGTGATAGATCTTCCCAGAGATATTTCGTCCGCATATTCCAGCTCATCGCCCACAGATATTCCTCTCGCTATGCTGGAGAAAACAACGGGAAACGTTTTGAATTTTTTATAGATATAATATGCAGTCGTATCGCCTTCCATTGTGGCACTGAGGGCAAAAATCAGTTCTTTTACAGTGCCGTCATTCAGTTTTCTTTCAATACTTCCGATGCGCAACTGACTTGGGCCAATCCCTTCCATCGGTGAAATCTTGCCGCCCAGCACCAGATATTTCCCACGGAATTTTCCTGTATTTTCTATTGCCATCACATCTCTCACGTCTTCTACGATGCAGAGCAGCTCGTCATTGCGTTTATGATTATTGCAGATATCACAAATTTCGGAATCCGAGAAATTGTGACATTCTTTGCAGTATTTGATATCTGTCACTAAATTCTGGATAGATGATCCTAGAGAAATCCCCTGAGATGCCGGCTGACGAAGCAAATGCAATGCAAGACGCAGCGCAGATTTTTTCCCAATGCCAGGCAAACCGGATATTTCTTCTACAGCTTTTGATAAAACTTTACTTGGATAATCCATAATGAAAGGGATCAGAGTTCTGAAACAGAATATCTAATCTTTAATGATTTTCTCGTAGGTTTGGAAATAGAAATCGTGATCGTTTTTCTCATCTTTGGGATGGAATTCCTCATCTGTCTTCTGCCAGATTTTAAGATCTATTTTTGGGAAGAAAGTATCGGCCTCAAAGTCCTGATCTACGTAGGTGATGACCAGTCTGTCTGCCAGCTCCATGGTCTGGTTGTAGATCTCGCCACCACCAATGATAAAGACCTCTTCGTCTATCTTTTTGGCAAACTTCACAGCCTCTTTCAGTTTTGAAACAATGAGAATCTCTTCAGAAAACCAGTTTTCCTTTCTGCTGACAACGATATTGGTACGGTTTGGCAAAGGCTTGCCAATGCTTTCGTACGTTTTCCTTCCCATGACGATGGGATGGTTTTCAGTCATTGTTTTGAAATGTTTCAGATCTTTCGGAAGGCGCCAAAGCAATTGATTATCCTTTCCTAAGGCGTTGTTTTTTCCTATAGCGGCAATTATCGTAATCATAATATTTACAAAACTACATTTTTATGTTTAATTAAGAAAAATTTATGAGATGTTAGTTTTCATAATTTTGTATTTTTGGCAAAGTTTCAGTCGTTTGAGGTCTCAATGACTTCAAAATTGCCGGCCATATTATAAACAATTGAAACATAAAATATTAATATTAAAATAAATCCGGGTAAAATCGGGGAAGATACATTCTACATGAAAAAGATTTTTTTAGCATCTGCTTTTGCCCTTCTGTTACTGGCAAGCTGTACCAATGACAAGGATATTCTCAACTCGTTGAATGACTACAACATCAGCCAGCAAAGCAAAGGTTATCATTTTGGTGACAAATTACAAATCCCACAGGATGTTCTGGAATATGCGGAAGCTATCACCATCAGCTATGGTGATAAGGAAAGCAGCAGTCTTACTATAGACCCGAAGTTTTTCTCATTAGGCGAAAATGATGTCACGTTTAATATTAAAACCAAAAGCGGCGAAGTCCTGCAGCAGGATGCGACAATCAATGTCTTTGCAAAAGCTAAAGCAGTTGCTCTGTCCTATGAGATCGTAAATCAGTATCCGCACAGTGCAGACAGCTTTACCGAAGGTTTTGAAGTCCACGACAATACCGTGTACGAAAGTGTAGGGCTGGAAGGCAAATCAAAACTGATGAAATATACGCTCGGAACTACCAAACCATTGCAGGAAGTGCTACAGCCAACAGATATTTTTTCTGAAGGAATTACTGTTTTTGGAAACAAAATTTATCAACTGACGTATAAAACCAAGAAAGGATTCATCTACGATTCTAATATGAAACTGGAAAAGGAATTTGGGTATCCTGAAGAGATTGCGGAAGGTTGGGGAATGACCAATGACGGCAAAAACCTGATTGTTTCTGACGGTTCCAAGACCATCTATTTCCTTAATCCTGAAAATCCTTCTCAGATTGTAAAAACGATCGCTGTCGCCAGTGACAAGGAAGGTTATGATCAAATCAACGAGCTGGAATATCACAACGGCTTTATATATTCTAATGTTTGGCAAAAACCAATCGTTCTGAAAATAAATCCTGCTAATGGAGAAGTAGTCGGAATCATTGATCTTACAAATATTACTAAGCAAAATACAACCGGTGATGATGATGTCCTGAATGGCATCGCTTTTAAAGGTGAAAATATGCTGGTTACCGGGAAAAACTGGAGCAGAATCTATGAACTTTCTGTAAGATAATCATACTTAGTATACAATCGAAAAAAAGAGCTTTCTGACGGAAGCTCTTTTTCTATTGTGCGAAAATCCACTGATCTTTATTCAGTTTTCAGACGGAATTTTATGTAAGTGATGGTTTTTCCTTTTGAGGAAAAAAGTTCTTCGTAATAAGTCCGGACGTCTCTAAGTAGCGGCGTGTCCGGCTCATATTCGGGAGCGCCGTAAATATCGTGATGTGCACTGAGAATGTCGTGTCCCAACCCTTGTAAAAGTCCCAAGGTGTAGCCGTGCAGATATTCGGAATCTGTTTTCAGGTGCATTACGCCTTCTTTTTTGAGGATCTTGCTGTACATTGCCAGGAAGTCGGGATTGGTAAGCCTGTGTTTTGTTCTGCGGTATTTGATCTGCGGATCGGGAAACGTAATCCAGATTTCGGAGACTTCATTTTCAGCGAAAAGATGATCTATCAATTCTATCTGAGTCCTGAGGAAAGCCACATTGTGAAGGCCATCAGCGATAGCTTCCTTGGCGCCAAACCAGAATCTGGCACCTTTGATATCGACGCCGATAAAATTCTTGTCCGGAAAAGCCTTGGCCAGCCCAACGGAATATTCGCCTTTCCCGCATCCTAACTCGAGGACAATAGGATTGCCGTTACCGAAAAACTCGTTCCATTTTCCTTTATGCTCAAAACTGTCGATTGCCTGCTCGCGCGTTGGCTGTATGACGTTTGGTAATATATTATTCTCTCGGAATCTTGCAGCTTTGTTCTTGCCCATTATGATTGATAAGTGGTTTTTATGATTTTAAACGCCACAAAACTATACAATTTATTTTAAAATTAAAGAGCGAAACAAACGACCTGGCAGAAGACGAGAAATAAACACGAGTTACATCTCTGAAGTGGCCTGCATCAGATGCGAATTGTTGAGCCTTCTGAGGTAGATCGGCAGGTATTTCTCAATGTACGTTTTCGCAGCTTCGTAATTGCTGGCTTCCAGGTAGTCTGTGATATTATCTGAGCTGTAGATGAACTGCAGAAAGTTGGGAATGAGCTCTTTCGGGATTTTCATTCTTACAAAATAATCGTCTCCGAAATAATCCTGTAGATTCTTGATATTTCTGCTCATCCTCTCGTACTGCATCGCACGTTCTTTTTTCTTCTTCTCCCCGGAGATCAAATCAAAAATACTGTCTATACTGAAATTAAGACCCTGGTTGAATCCTAAAATAGGGATCTCGGGTGAGGTACCGTCGCCCTTTGGTTCTGGCAAGCCAATCATCTTTCTGAGTTCAAAAGCTTTTTCAGACCCTTTCAGCATGGCCACGTCTCTGCGTAGATTGCCGGTAGGTTTGAAGGAACTCAGGATCACTTCCTGAATATCATAATATGCAATCTGAAGTTCTACAAAATTCTTTCTCCTGTCCAGCATTTCGGTGGTCATCTCGACATCTTTTCTTTCTGTGGCAATGGAGGTGAATCTGAGGATATCGCCCACTTTTGCAGCAATTCTGAACTCGCCGTTGTAATTGGCCAGAACACTTTTGTGCGCGTTGATATTGGTCACATAGACCTGGTTGAGATAAAGGCTTGACTTATCTCTTATAAAAATCTCGCCTTCAAAATTCTGACCGTAAAAAACTGCTAAGGAAAACATTAGCAAAAGTGTAAAAATCTTCTTCATATAATCCGGCAAATTTAGACAGAATAAAGTCTAATCTGATTACAAAAGAAAGGCCGATATGGTTAAATTTTTATTAAAAGTTATCTGCTTTTTGTTAAGCACTTCTAATTATAATGTCTTTTAGAAAAATAATGTTAAAAAACATCTACTATCAATCAGAATTTCTGTTCTTCAGAAGAATCCATCCTGTCAGGATATCCGGTTCTGCGCCTTCAAAATCCTGCCACTTTAGAAGGTACCAATAAGTACCGGTAGAGAGGCGTTCGCCCTTTTGTTTGCCATTCCATGTAAAATTATTAGCGACCGAACTGCCTTCAAAAATCAGTTTGCCTGCTCTGGTAAAAATCTGGAACGTCGGATTGAGCTTGCTATTCAGTATAGACATATCTATTTCGTCATTTTTACCATCATCATTGGGCGTAATTACATTGGCCATTACAATTGCTGTAAAGACCTGGGTAACGGGATTACAGTCATCTGCAGATTTGACATAGACTCTATACGTTCCTTTTCCCTCTTTTAGCGGAAGCACATTTGATGAGCTATATTCTGAAGGCTCTGGTAAATAAGCGGGATCGCCATTTTTTTTCACAAAATACAAATAAGGCGGTCGTCCTTTGGAAACATTAATCGTGGCGGAGGTAGCGCCCTTTACATCTATACCGATGACAGATGGCAGCTCATAGGTATTCAGCAAAATCTGCGCTGGTTTTTTCAGATTATTGCAATCATAACTGTTGGTCACAACTACATAAACGGCAGAGCCAGGTTTTGTGCGGTAATGTTCCAACTGTGCATCCGGAATCAGAATTGCCAGAGCAGAATCTGAATAATAGGAATAAGTTTTATAAGGATCTGTATTGACAGCTGTAAAATTACTCTTCAGATTATAGTCGGCGTTTCCGTCAAAGTCAAGACATTCTTGGATTTCTACAGTTTGCAGCACGATCTGTTGTATATTAACCGTTACGGTAACCTGTTCAGAATCTGGAAATGAACCAATAGCTTGAAAATAGTACTTAAAAGTTACTGTCTTCAAGTCCGTATTTTCAGGATCAAAAATAATAGTTTTAGATAAGGGATCAAAATAGGCCCGTCCTTCTTCCGGTCGCTGTATAATACTGACGCTTGCCCAATCAATAGGTTTCAGGGGATCAGACGAAAACGCCAGAGGTATCCCGGTAATCTTACAGTTTCCAGTGGCGAGAACTTTGGTCGTAAACTGCGGGCATCTGTTGTAGATAAAAACATCAGTCCTGAAGGTGCCGCAATCTGCCTTTGAAATTATGCAGTAATAGTTACCAGCACCATACAGCTCGGGATTTATAAAAAAAGATTTAGGGCCAGATGATATTAGCGTTCCGTTAAGATACCACTCATAAGAATCATAACCGTCATCTACCTGCAGTTTCTGACCGGTAATACAGTCTCCTGTTTTAATAATTTGAGGCACCGAGCTGAAGCCACCAAAGAAGCCACCGAAACCAACTGCTTTATTACCACCTGCAAGTCCTGCCGTAACTGCTTTTGTAGAATAGATTGAGATATTGCCTTTCACATTATTTTTACTAAACATCACCCAATCTGATGTTCCCGATACCGGATGAGGACCGTATAAACCATTTAGTATTTCACCATTCATCGTCACTTGAGCACCGCTTTTTGTAATGATGTTGATATTGGTTTCAAAGTCATCCTTAGTTCCAATCTGGTTAACTTCTGGCAATTCCACAATTTGGTTGGGAAGCAGGCAGTTTATCGCAGGAACCATGTTCATACCACCTGATGCAAACTGAAGCGCAGGATCCGATGTGCCCGCCAAAAGTTGATAAACATAGACGTCTTCTGTGCTTTTGACGTACATATTATACACACCATTTCCCTGATCTTTATAAAACCGCGAGGCGTACAAAATCTCATATTTACCCTTATTGATGATATAAGTAACAGGACTGTCGTTTACTGTAATCTTTGTGCCATCTTTGGTCGCCATTACAATTACTCTTTCTATATCCAGACCACCTCCGCCAGGAACATCCAGCTTTCCATTGCCTTTTGCGATGATATATTCCCTTCCCAACCGGTTTACGGGTACCGCCTGATCCATCAGAATATCGCTTCCACTGTAATTATTTATGTAATTTCCATTGAAATTACCGTTTGTAACACTTATTGGCTTGTCGGAATGTATACTGGCACCAACCAATCCCAGATGATTTGCCTCTGGATCGTCTATGCCGCTGATTGTATCGGATGGGCGGTATGGTACAACAGCCATATAGGATTCACCCTTATTAAGCCTTATATTGAGTTCCGGAGATTGTGTATTGTTAAGGAATAAAATATTGGGATCATAGCCATTGACACGTATGGAGGTATTATTTTCCGTAGCCAAAATACTGATCTGTGTATTTTGGTTAAGAATTCCCTTGATTGGCACTCGGGATAGCGGAGCCATCACTGCTATAAAATCTGTCCCAAGACTAGCAAAGCCTTTCGAATTGATAATCTCGGCATGTGCACCTCTTAGGATCCTGAGATTGGCAAAAAATTTGCGACTGCCTACAAGATGCAGCCCTTTTTTTGCTGAAAGAAAAACATCGGAAGGATCGGTAGTGGTGATGGTATTTTTTGGAAGGGTGATATATTTTGGTGCGCCTTTCCTGATGCTAACTTTCTCCAACTCGGCTTCTCCGGCATAGACAGTCACTTCAAAATCATCGGCAGAATCTGTGGACAGGTACAGGAAGTCGCCGTTCAAAGTGTTATCGTAATCCTGATTCAAATTTATGTAACTATCAAACATTGGCGCGAACCAATGCTCGGTGTCCATCTGACAAAATGCTTTTATGGAAAATGCAAGGAATATTAAAATCTGTAAAACTTTCTTCATAATAATAGATTGCTTTATTATTACAAATTTAGAAAAAGTGATTAGATTACATAGATATTTTTAATTTCGGTTCTTAAGCAAAACCCAGCCGGTCATCTGTACCCGTTTTGGATTTCCGGTCTCATTCCACTCCAGAATGTACCAGTACGATGACGTCTGCAAAGCTTTGCCATTCAGTTTTCCATCCCAGATATACCTATTGTTTTTATCGCCTTTGAAGACCAGGAGGCCATTTCTATTGTAGATTTCCAGTCGTGGCTCTGACTTTGTCATAAGGTCAGAATAATCTATAAAGTCATTCACACCATCCTCATTTGGCGTAATGACGTTTTTAATATTGATGATCGAAAAGTCTGCTGTTAAAGATCCACATGCATCCATTACTTCTGCTGTATGATCTCCTTTTGGAATATTATCAAAAATATTGGAAGACTGATAAGGACCATTATCCACCCTGTAACGGTATGGCGGAATGCCTTTGGCTGCAAGCACCGTGACCTTATCACCTTCGATAAGCGTATTGTTTATTATAAGATCCTCAGGTTCTGATATTTTCACGTGTTGTTTGTAAACGCAGCCATTGAAACCCAATTCTACCCAATATTCTCTTGCCCGAACGTTCTTTAAAACCTGAATGGTATCGCCGGTATTCCACTTGTAGGAGGTAAACTTAAGACCCGTAGACACATCCAGTCCCGTCCCGGCATCCAAATCTATACGATCTCCTTTGCAAATCAAGGTATCTGTCAAAACTGTCGATTTTTTTGGCTGTCTGAACCTGAAACTGATCCGGGCCACATTATCACACAGTCCGGGTTGGTTAAAACGGACATAATATACAGGAGAAGAATTGGTCTTATTCAAAATTACTTTTGGATCCACGCGCTTTGAAGGATCTTTTGTGTTTGCTCCTGCCTCGGAATTGTAAAAGTTCAATATTCCGGTGTTGCCTGCCGGGATCAAAGCACTGATATAGTCGGAGGATGACATATCTATTTCTTTTGCATCTTTCAGTTCATTATCACAAATATCAAACGGGATATTGCTGACGCTATTATCATAGCTGCTCAAGAGGTTCCGGTTAAATGTTACTTTGGTCAGTAACGGCGGACACTGCCCTGGCTTGACCCATAGGTAAATGTCTTTTGAATCTCCTTTAAACTTGATACTACTAATTGATTTCGTGAAATCCGGATGGTTAATATCAGCAGGAGGATTCTCAAAATACTGAATATTGAAACCATAATCCTGTGATATATTCGAAATAATCTGCTGAGAATACAGATTGAAATAGACCTCTGCATCACCATCTAAATCTTCATCACAAATATTACTGAAAACAGTAGTGCCCACGAGAGGGAGAATCTGCTGTTCCACCTTCAGCTGTCCTTTCAGTTTACAGCCTGTATCCAAAAGGATTTCTACTTCATAAAAACCGGGATCTTTGTACAGAACTTCATATTTCGGAATATTTTTGCCCCTCACTATTTCTACACCGTCTTTGTACCAGATGTACATATCGGCGTTCCCCTGAATAGTGTCTGGCGTTGCATCTATGATATGACTTCCGGACGTACAGAGCGCAGTACCGTCACTCAGGACAAGATCTGGACCAAGATCTTTGATTCCTACAAAACTTCCGGCTTTCAGAAAAACTGCAGAATCGTGAGTGGGAGTACCCTCATCAGCAATAACCAGTTTAATGTGATATTTCTTACCAATTTCCACATTTGCAATAGCTGTTAAGACTTTGGTCTGACCATTGAAATTTGTTGGAGAAGTAGAAGTCGAAATTTGGGGATTGAAACTACCGAAGTATTCTTCATTTTTTGGAAGGCAAAATCTACCACCTGCCCCTCTTACATTTACAACAGAGACAGGATCATTGGTACCAGGCACCAAGGCAATATTGGTGTATGGATCCGGACTCCCATCTTGCTTGATAAGAAATGCAAAGATATCGGAATATGGACAGCCGGATAAGCTTTTATCTTTATCATATTCCTCAGAAAGGAACATATATTCAAAACTTATTTTATTGCTGGTGTAGGAAATAAAGTCGAATTCGAGGTAGGTTGCGTTGGTATTTGAAACCCCCAGGATATCCGAGAGATCGGAATCTCCGCCCCAACCGGTACCTATTTCGTCTTGCCGGAAAGTATTCCCGCCGCGGGCATCCTGCGCATTTCCTGTTGATAAAACAACACCTTTATCAATATCAAAACTACTGGAGCCTTTATCAAAATAGCCATAGCTGAGAACAGTACCTGCGTCATCACCTTTCACCTTCACTCCGGAAATAGAAATACAGCCGGAGCTCTTTGCACCCAAAAATTCCTCCACGAGCTGCTGCGGTGTGTAGCTAGATGTATCAACATTTATATATTGCGCTTTGGCATCATTAATAAAAATCAAACTCAGAGTAAAAAGCAGAAAGCGGAAAAATTTATAAAATTTCATTCAACAGATTATGGAGTGCAAATTTACTTCTAATTATGACATAAAAAATCCTGCTATAAAAAATATAGCAGGATTTAATTTATTTATTTCGGATCTTGATTAAGCTAAAGCAACTCTTACGAATCCTGTCACTTTCAGATCACCGTTTACAGACTTCACATAGTCAGCAACACTGATTCCTGCATCCTTGATGAATGACTGGTGTACCAATGTGTTGTCTTTGTAGAATCTCTGCATTTTACCTTTAAGGATGTTGTCGATGATGTTGGCAGGTTTCCCTTCTTTTGTCAACAATTCTCTTTCGATTTCCAACTCTTTGTCGATAGTTTCTTGAGAAACCATAGTCTCGTCCAAAGCGATTGGGTTCATAGCAGCTACCTGCATAGAAACAGATTTTGCAGCTTCGTCTGCACCGTCTACTTTTGCAGAAAGTGAAGTGATAGCAGCAATTTTGTTCCCAGCGTGGATGTACGCTCCTAAGAATGCACCCTGAATACTTTCAAAAGCACCGATCTCGATTTTTTCTCCGATAACGCCAGTTTGCTGGATCAATTTTTCAGCAACAGTCTGTCCGTGGAAGTCAGATGCCAAAAACTCCTCTTTGTTGGAATAGGCAACAGCCTGCTCAGCCAATTCGTAAGCCAATTCTACGAAAGAATCATTCTTTGCAACGAAGTCTGTCTCACAGTTAAGAGAAATAATAGCTCCCAAAGTGTTGTCCTCATTTACTCTTGCGATAACTGCACCTTCAGAAGAATCTCTGTCTGCTCTGTTTGCAGCAACTTTCTGACCTTTTTTTCTAAGGATGTCGATTGCTTTTTCGAAATCTCCTTCAGCTTCTGTAAGAGCTTTCTTGCAATCCATCATTCCTGCACCTGTGGTGTTTCTTAGTTTTGCTACATCTGCAGCTACTGGTGTATACATAATGAAATTATTTTTTTATTATTTTGTTTGATTGTACGTTTTCACGTTTTTCAGCGTGCAAATATAGTGATTTTTATAAAAAAATAATACACATTGATATTCTTAATCCAGATTTTAGCGCAACATCATTTTCGGTCAGGAACAGAAAGGGCTTTTATTTATTTGCTATAATTTCGCGGCAATTCACAAGATTTAATTTATTTTTACGTTTCAGATCAATAACACATCTTACACTATATAATGAAGAAGATATTTTTACTATTAATTTTTCTTATCTCCATCCCGGTTTTTTCACAAAGCGTTTTCGAAGCTAAAAGAACGACTGACAGAGCGGTTGTAGAAAAGTTCATCCGCAACAATCCAAAGCATCCAGCCGTAAAAGAACTGCAGCAGAGAGCGCTTTCTCTTAAATATGCAGGCACCTCGGCTATCGCAAAACCGGCGATCACGGCCATGACAGAGAACAAGATTGCAAAAACATCCAAAGTAGGAACCACAGCCGCAAGAGGCGAGCCGTCTGCACAGGCCAAAAATACGGCAGCGATGCTCACCAGCCTCTTCAACAATGACCCTAATAAAAAGGAAGCCATTGTACAGTTTGTCAACAAATCCAAATGTGTGCTCGTCATCAAGATCAGCGGCAAAAAATTCTATAACCTTACAGTGCCGGCCAACGGGCAAAACTTCATCCTTGTAGATAAAGGATCTTACAGTGTGACTACATCTATCTGCGACGCCGTTTACAACCAGACCAAAGCGCTCACAAAAGATGTCATCATCACCCTGAAAGGCGGAAGATAGCAGGATCAAATATTGTTTAAAAATCCATTATTGAAATTACTTTCCCTCTTGTTTGTCATCACCTCCGCACTGTTCTTTTCTCAGAAAATGATAGGTTCGGACTCTTTGTACACCAGAGATGTGCAGGAACTGCTGGGAGACGATTACGGTTCAATTTATCTTTACAAAAACAAAGATCTCAGTTTTACAAAATACGATTCGCTTGGAACACAGCTGGGTAAACTGATGCTTACCTTTCCGTATAAGGTCCAGAGCGTCAACAATCCGCTGAATATTGTCTTATTTTCTGAAAATGCACAGGAAATCAAATTCATAGATCAGAATCTGAACGAAATCCAGAAAATCAATCTAAGTCCTGCATTCGGGTTTATAAAAGCAGTTTATGCTGAGGATCTTCAATATGCATGGATGGTTGATGAAAGCAACAAAACACTGATCCAGTACAATTTCCGGAGCAGTTCTGTGATCAGTTCCTTTCCTTTTAATGTCAATCTGCAGGCTATGAAGGATTTTGTAGTTTACAACAACAGAATCTACATTCTACGGGAAAATACCTTTGAGGTCTACACCACAAATGCCACTCTACTCTATTCCACAGCCATTTCCAACGCCAGAAAACTACGCAGAAACAACAATGACATTCTGATTTTTGGTGCCCAAAGCGTACAAAATTTTGACGGGAAAGATCTGACTGACCTTTTCATAAATGAGCGCGCAAAAATTGTGGATAAAAATAACGCCGGATTTTTGGCTCTCATAAAAGACAAGCTTTATCTTTACAAAAAATAAATGATCACCGATAAATGAATGATCTTATGATCCTAAGGTTTGTCTCTATTATCATTTATCATTCATAACTTATCAATCATATCAAGAATGCACATCGCAGTTACAGGAAACATTGGCGCCGGAAAAACAACCTTGACTACAATGCTTTCAAAGCATTACAACTGGGAAGCACAATTTGAAGATGTAGACCACAATCCTTACCTGGATGATTTTTACGGTGATATGTCCAAGTGGAGTTTTGCACTCCAGATTTACTTTTTGGGTAGCAGATTCCGACAGGTAAAAGAAATCCGCGAAAGTGGCAAGAACGTGATCCAGGACAGAACCATCTATGAAGATGCCCATATTTTTGCGGAGAATCTGGCGGAAATGAAGCTGCTTTCTGAGCGGGATTTCAATAATTACCTGTCTGTTTTCAGATTGATGAAGGACTTCGTTTCGGCACCAGATTTGCTGATCTATCTGCGTGCAGATGTTCCCACTTTGGTGAGGCAGATATCAAAAAGAGGACGCGAGTACGAAGCCGGAATCAGTATAGATTACCTTTCAAAACTGAATAACAAGTACCAAAGCTGGATAGAAAATTATAAAGAAGGCAAACTTCTGATAATTGATGTAGACAACCTGGACTTTGTAGAAAAGCCGGAAGATTTCGGATATATATTGGAAAGAATTGATGCAGAACTGAACGGTTTGTTTTAAATTATTTTTGGCGAAGTAGTTGAACAAATCTTAAAATTACAATCGCCAAAGTTTTAATTGAAGCATCATTGTCATGATAAAAGTAATCCACAACAACAGCTGTCCAAAGTCCAAGGCCATCTTGGAATATCTGGACGAGAATGATATCAAATTTCAGATCATCGATATCAAAAAAGATCCTCTCAGTCTTTTTGAACTGAGAACTCTATTCAAAAAACTGAACAAGAATCCAAGCCGTATTCTAAGACATTCGACAGAACTTTACAAAAAATATTTTTCTGACACAGACAATGTGGATGACGAGCAGGCTCTTGAAGTGATCTCTAAGAATCCGGAACTGATACAGTGCCCGATTCTCATCAAAGGAAAGATTGCAATGCCCGGAAACCCGCTGGAAAATGTAAAATTTTTCATAGAAAATTAAGTTCAAAACTATATTATAAAGAGACGGAGGTGAATTATCAATATCAGATATTTCACCTTTGTTTTTTTATGAATTATTTTTAAAATAATTTGCCTATCCGGAAAATATTCCTTTATTTTGCACTCTCAAATATTCATTAGTCAAAAGAACATCGAGATATGTCAAGAATTTGCCAAATAACAGGTAAGCGTGCAATGGTAGGAAACAACGTTTCCCACGCTAATAACAAAACGAAAAGACGTTTTGAAATTAATTTACTAGAGAAGAAATTTTTTCTTCCTGAGCAAGATAAACACGTTACTCTAAAGGTAACTGCTCACGGATTGAGAATTATCAACAAGATTGGTATAGAGGAAGCGCTTGAAAGAGCTACTAGAAACGGATTTATTAAAAACACTACTAAGTAATGGCTAAAAAAGGTAACAGAGTTCAGGTAATTCTAGAATGTACTGAGCACAGAGAAAGCGGAGTAGCAGGAATGTCAAGATACATTACTACAAAAAATAAAAAGAACACTACAGAAAGATTGGAACTTAAAAAATTCAATCCGGTTCTTAAGAAGTATACTGTACACAAAGAAATTAAGTAATTTATAAAGATATTTTACAATGGCAAAAAAAGTAGTAGCAACGCTTCAGGGTGGTGCAGGATCAAAAAAAATGACCAAAGTTATCAAAATGGTGAAGTCTTCTAAGTCTGAAGCTTACGTTTTTGAAGAAAAAGTAATGAACGCTGACGAAGTTGAAGCTTATCTTAAAAAATAATCATTCAACCGAATACAATATAGAAAACTACTCTTTTTAAGGGTAGTTTTTTTGTTATATTTGTTTCCAGTAAAATTATTTATCGATTATCATTAATCATTTACATATCAAATGAGTTGGTTTAAAAAAATATTCAAAAAAGAAGACAAAGAAACACTTGACAAAGGATTGGAAAAATCCAGCCAGGGATTCTTTGATAAAATATCAAGGGCAGTTGTCGGTAAAAATACCGTAGATGATGAGGTCTTGGATGATCTGGAGGAAGTTCTTATCGCCTCGGATGTCGGCGCAGAAACCACGATCAAAATTATCAAAAGAATAGAAGCCCGCGTTGCAACAGATAAATATGTCAATGTAAGCGAACTGGATAATATCCTTAGAGAAGAGATCTCTGGACTTCTTTTGGAAAATCCTCATCTTGATACAGATAATATAGACGCCAGCAAAAAGCCTTATGTCATTATGGTTGTCGGCGTAAACGGCGTTGGCAAAACAACTACAATCGGGAAATTGGCACATCAGTTCAAAAGTCAGGGGCTGAAGGTTGTCCTTGGCGCAGCAGATACTTTCCGGGCTGCAGCAGTAGATCAGCTTGTGATCTGGAGTGAGCGCGTGGGCGTTCCTATCATCAAACAGGAGATGGGCTCAGATCCTGCTTCTGTAGCGTTTGACACCGTGCAGTCAGCGGTTGCACAGGACGCAGACGTGGTGATCATCGACACAGCAGGAAGACTACATAATAAAGTAAACCTTATGAATGAGCTTTCCAAAATAAAACGGGTGATGCAGAAAGTGATTCCTGATGCGCCACACGAAGTTTTATTGGTTCTGGATGGCTCGACAGGGCAAAATGCTTTTGAGCAGGCCAAACAATTTACGGCAGCTACAGAAGTTACCGCATTGGCAGTGACAAAGTTAGACGGAACTGCGAAAGGCGGCGTTGTCATTGGGATTTCTGATCAGCTTCAGATCCCTGTCAAATATATTGGTGTGGGTGAAAAGATCCAAGATCTTCAGATTTTTAATGGTATGGAATTTGTTAATTCATTCTTCAGAAAGAGATAACAACATCACAAAACATTAACATTAAAAAATTAAACTATGGGTATTTTAACTTGGATTATCTTCGGTCTTATCGCTGGGGCAATCGCAAAAGCAATCCATCCCGGGAATGATCCTGGAGGTTGGGTAGTAACAATTATTATCGGAATTCTTGGCGCAATGCTGGGAGGCTGGTTGGGTTCTATGCTTCTAGGTGTAGACGTAAGTGGATTCAACTTTTCAAGTTTCCTTGTTGCCATCGGCGGATCTGTTCTACTACTATTCTTATACAGAATGGTAACCAATAAATAGAACATCACAACGATACAGTGACTTTATTAAAAATGCATCAGATTTTCTGATGCATTTTTTGCTATTGTTCAATATAAATCTCATATATTTGAATTAAAATTAATTATAAGTATATGAAGAAAATCTTTACTTCTCTTCTTTCACTTGGAATGATAACAGGAGCTCTTGCACAATGGAGCCCTACTTCTATGAAAGGAGAACAGCTACGGCCAACAAAGGCAACGAAGTTTTACACTTTGGACATTGGCGCAATCAGATCACAACTCTCTCAGGCTCAATTGACCGGCAGAAACAGCAAACCGGTACTAATCAACCTTCCAACTTTAGATGGTAAAATAGAGCAATTTGCAGTTTACAGTCTTCCTGTTGTTTCCAAGGAAATGGCAGACCGCTACCAGCTTGGTTCCTACACCGGGGTCAAAGTAGATGATCCAACCGTTTATGTGAGATTCAGTATCTCTCCGTATGACTTCCAGTCTATGATGTTCAGAAACGGAGAATATGAATTCATAGAACCTCAGAACAAAGACAAATCTGTTTACGGCGTATTTCCAAAAACGGAAAAACGTTCCGGAGGCAAAGCTTTTGAATGTCAAACATCAGAAGATCTTATGAGCCAGGAGCAAATGAAAATTCTTGCCAACTCTACAGACTTCACGCACAATGTAACAGACTTCAGCAGATCCAGCGATAAAAAATACAGAACTTACAGACTTGCAATTTCTGTAACTGGAGAATATACTACTTATTTCGGAGGTGTTCCACAGGCTGTAGCAGCTATCAATGCTACTATGACAAGAGTTAATGGTGTATTCGAAAAAGATTTCGCTATTCATATGAATGTTCAGGATTTCCCTCAGCTGATCTATACAGATGCTGCTACGGATCCTTATTCTCCTGCAACAACCGGTGCTGGAGGTGCTTGGAATCTTGAGGTGCAGCAGACCATGACAAACGTCATCGGAAATGCAGCTTATGATATTGGCCACTTATTCGGAAGATCAGGAGGCGGAGGTAGTGCGGGCGATATCGGAAATGTTTGTAGAAATCCTTCAGGAGCTTCTGACGCAGAGGCAAAAGGTTCAGGATTTACCTCACCGGGTTCAGGCGGACCAGAAGGCGATAACTTTGACATCGATTATGTAGCGCACGAAATGGGCCACCAATTTGGTGCAGATCATACTTTCTCGCACGCTATCCAAACGGCTCCTTATAACACAGCACATATGGAACCTGGTTCCGGATCTACCATTATGGGTTATGCAGGTATTACAAGTGCAGACGTCCAGCCACACTCCGATGCTTACTTCCACGTAAGAAGTATCGAGCAGGTTCAAACTTATGTGAATACCCAGAGTTGCGATGTGAGTACAACCATCGCAAACAATCCTCCAGTGGTAGCTGTTTTGCCAAATAAAACCATTCCTAAAGGAACCGCTTTCGTTTTAACTGCATCTGCAACTGACGCTGAAAATGATCCATTGACTTACAATTGGGAAGAATATGACAGATCTACTTCTGCCATCACAACAGTAACAGGAAACAATACTGCAGGTCCAAAGTTCAGATCTTTAAACAGCTCTGCTCTGCCTTACAGGTATTTCCCAAGATTGAGTAATGTTTTAGCAGGAACTCTATCCAGCGCTACAGACTGGGAAGCAGTGTCAAATGTTGCCAGAGCGATGAATTTCCGCGTGACTGTACGAGACAACAATGCTGATGTTACAAAACAACAGACGCAAATCGGATCTCAGCAAATTACAGTGGGAAGTGACGGCCCATTCAAGGTATCCTCTACTAAGGTTTACAACAATGCTGCGGGTGCATTTACGTGGGATGTTGTAGGAACAAACGCTGCTCCTTATAATGTTGCTAATGTAAAAATTGACTACACAACAGATAATGGTACCACTTGGACGGTATTATCAGCCTCTACTCCGAATGACGGAACAGAAAACTTAAGCTTCTCCGGTATTCCTACCAACACTGTAGCTACAATGAGAGTTTCTGCTATCGACAATGTTTTCTATGCGGTGGGCAAAGTGACAGTTTCCGCAATGGCAAACTGCGATGGTACTGCACCTGCAGGCTTGGCAACTTCTGCCATCACACAGACAGGAGCAAAAGTAGATTGGGATGCTATCGCAAATGCGACGTATATCCTGAGATACAAAAAAGCGTCTGAGACCACTTGGACAGAAGTTAATAATCTTGCTACCAACACCTACACAATCGCTGGTTTGACGCTTAATACTCCTTACAACGTGAGTGTTGCTGCGATCTGTACAGGAACTGTTGGCGCTTATGCCACTGCAGACTTCACCACAGCCGGTATCAATTACTGTACAGCTGGTGCAACGTCTACAAGTTTTGAAAAAATATCCAACGTAACTTTTGCCAATATTGCTAATACTTCTACTTCTACAGTAGGTTACGAAGATTTCACAGCTGTTACAGCCAACATTTCAAAAGGACAGTCATATCCTTTCTCTGCTACTTTCACAGGTACATCGTATGCCAATGATCAGGTTCTTGTCTGGATTGATTTCAATCAGGATGGAGATTTTGAAGATGCTGGAGAATTAGTTTTAACAACAGCTAAGAAAGTGTCGCCTTGGACAGGAAATATTGCCATTCCGGCATCAGCACTGAGTGGTAAAACAAGAATGAGAGTTCGTCTTCACGATTCATCTCTTACGCCTAATGCTACACCTTGCGGAACTTCAACTTATGGACAGGTAGAAGATTACTCTGTAAACATCGGCCAGCTGGCAGTTGCAGATGTTAAGAAAAACAACATCAGTGTTTATCCAAATCCTGCTGTAGATGTAATCAACATCTCTAATGTTTCTTCCAAAACCAAGTTCGAAATATACAGCGTTGCCGGGCAACTGGTAAACCAGGGAACAACTGACGGTAAAGTAAATGTTTCTAAATTGACTAAAGGTGTTTACATCTTATCAATAGAATCCAACGGTGAGAAATCTCAGACTAAATTCATCAAGAATTAAGATTAAAATCTCAATCCGATAAAAAGAAATCCCCGAATAATATATTCGGGGATTTTTGTTTTTTTTAATTTAAAAATTTAACTGAGTTGTGAAAGGAAATTATCAGTCTCAGCCTGAAGATTATCGCGGTCAGCATTATTGTAAATCACAAAATCTGCCAGTTTTATTTTATCTTTTTCCGGCATCTGCTTCTGCATAATAGCCTCTATTTCTCTATAGGTTTTACCGTCACGGTCCATTGTCCTTTTGATCCTGAGATTGTCTTCAGCAGTTACCAGAAGTGATTTGTAACATTGCTCGTTCAGCTGTAATTCAAACAGCAACGCCGTCTCTTTAAAAACAAATTCTGAAGTCTGTGCAGAAACCCATTTTTCAAAATCAATTCTTACTGCGGGATGAATCAGGTGATTGAGTTGTTCCAGAAGCACGGTGTCATTGAAGACTTTCTCTGCCACATATTTTCTGTTATATTTCCCGCCTGAATAGCTGTTTTCACCTAAAAGCGAAATGATCTGCTCTCTTAGCTGCGAATCCTGATTTACAATATTTTTCGCCTGGTCATCCGAATAATAAACCGGAAAGCCTTTCTGCTCCAGTAATTTTGCAACAGATGATTTCCCCGAGCCAATACCGCCGGTCAAACCTATGATCCTGGGAGGAGGAACATCTTCCTGATTTTGATTTATATCTTGTATTTCCATAATTTAATAGCCAAAAACTTCATTAAAACTAAAGGTCTGATCCAGCTTCACGCCTCTATCAGTCATTTTCAGACTCGCCAACTCATTGTGCGCATCGTGTTCAAAAAACAAAAGGTAGTCATTATCCACACATTGCTTCAGGAATTTTCCCTTTTCTTCCATAGTCAGCATCGGTCTCGTATCATAACCCATCACATAAACCTGTGGAATGTGACCTGCAGTAGGAATGAGATCTGCTGCAAAGACAATTGTTTTTTCCTGATACTGAAGCACGGGAAGCATCTGTTTTTCTGTATGCCCGTCTACAAAGATGACATCCATTTTCAGATCTGGCGCAAAACCGTAATTGCCGTTTTGAGGCAGTGGTAAAAAATTCAGCTGACCGCTTTCCTGCATCGGTAATATATTTTCTTTAAGGAAACTAGCCTTCTCTCTAGGATTGGGTTCTGTAGCCCATTTCCAGTGGTTTTCATTGGTCCAGAACTGGGCATTTTTAAACGCTGGCCTGTAACCGGTTTTATCGTCGTTCCACTCCACGGCACCACCACAATGGTCAAAGTGAAGATGCGTCAGAAAGACATCCGTAATATCATCTTTTACAAAACCGAATTTCTTCAGATTCTTATCAAGACTATCATCTCCCCAGAGTGAATAGTGTCCAAAGAATTTCTCGTCCTGCTTGTCGCCAAGTCCGCAATCGATCAGGATCAGTTTCTTGCCGTCTTCTACAAGCAGAGAACGTGTTCCCAGCTCTATGAGATTTTTGTCATCAGCCGGATTTGTTTTTTCCCAAAGTGTTTTTGGTACAACACCAAACATGGCACCGCCGTCTAATTTGAATTTGCCACATTGGATTGGATATAGTTTCATATGATTTTATGTTTTTTATGGTGCGGAAGTTATATAGAATTCGTTTCCTATTTTGGTAAACTGAAAACTATTTTCAGCAGAATAATCATTTTCAGGTCTTGCTAAAAAGTTGATTACGGTATTACTTCGTAAATCTTCCTCTGGCAATCGGTTTGCCGGAAAATACAGATAATTTGACGATTTTTCCCAGCTCACACTTTTCTGAAATTCTTTGGAAACTAATTTACTGAAAATTTCGTTAATGTCTTTTTGTTTTCGCTTTAAATAATCTTTTCTTTTGTAATTTTTCCAAGCTGTATTTTGTTGTAAGTCATCATTATCATCGGAAGAAATCAATTGATATAAATATTTTGGTAAAACAGTTTTATTTTGCTTAAAATCAGGAATAAATTTGGCAGAAAACCACTTTTCAAAATCTTTTTCTGGACTGTAGAAGGAATAAAAATTACCATCGGAACCCTTGTAGGAAGTACAAATATCAGAATCTACCTTTTGATTAACTTTAAACTTAGTATAATCAACGGCGGCATTTCCATATTTGTAATCCGCTATTTCAAAAAGTATTTTATTTTTATCGCTGATCACAAAATTCCTATAATCTATCCAGCCAAAATGTTCGCAGTTTGTCTGATTCGCAGAATCATTATCGTAGCACCATCTTTTGCCATCTTTGTAAACTAATGCAATTCCATCAATAAAATCACCAGCCTCATTATAAATGGCGGGAATTGTAATTTTACCATTTATGTCAAAAAAGCCAATCTTATCGCTTTTGTAATCTTTGAATTTTATTTTTCCGTCCGATTCTGTAGCATAATCGAAATCGAAAATATAAACGCTGTCCTGACCAAACTTCCGACCATTTTTATTGATATAATAAGTTTTCCCAGTATTATCAGCCGCATATTCTCTAACGGCGATCACATTTTTGAAGACCGGGTTTAGCATAAATGTCTCAAACTTCGGTTCAATTTGAATTTGCCCATTTGAATTTTTAAATCCAGCTTTTGTCGAATCTTGGTTATAAAATACATACCAGTTTTGATCTTCCTGCGCAAAAGAAAACGTGTAGATCAAAAGACAAAAAAAGAACAAACTGAATTTCAAACCGTTGATATTTAAAACAATTCTCCCGGGTTTTTCGGCCTTGCTATTCCCAGATGTTTGTAAGCCTTGTCCGTCACTTCACGTCCGCGTGGTGTTCTTATAATAAAGCCTTCCTGAATTAAAAAAGGTTCATAAACTTCCTCCAAAGTTTCAGGATTTTCGGCGATAGATGTTGCTAACGCCGAAATCCCTACCGGTTTTCCCCGGAAGTTTTCTATCATAACCCGCATTATTTTGTTGTCCATATCATCAAGGCCAAACTCGTCGACATTTAGGGAATTAAGTGCAAATTTGGTGATATTGATTTCTATTTCTCCGTTTCCTTTAATTTCAGCAAAATCCCGGACTCTTCTCAACAGCGCATTGGCAATTCTGGGTGTCCCACGGCTTCTTCTTGCAATTTCCAATGCGGCATCTTCGTAGATGGTGACGCCCAAAACTCTCGCACTACGCTCGATAATCATTCCCAAAAGTTCTATGGTATAATACTCCAGCCTGCTCTGGATGCCGAATCGGGCGAGCATAGGCTTTGTCAGCATTCCGGAACGCGTTGTGGCACCAACTAAGGTAAAAGGATTGAGCCCTATCTGGACAGACCGCGCATTGGGTCCCGTTTCCAGCATAATATCAATCTTATAATCTTCCATTGCGGAGTACAGATATTCCTCTACAATCGGGGAAAGACGGTGAATTTCATCAATAAAAAGGACATCATTTTCCTCAAGATTTGTCAGCAATCCGGCCAGACTTCCCGGCTTATCCAAAACAGGTCCTGAGGTAATTTTGCATCCAACGCCCAACTCGTTGGCGATGATATGCGCGAGTGTTGTCTTCCCAAGACCTGGTGGGCCGTGCAATAAAACGTGATCCAAGGCGCCACCGCGGTTTTTGGCTGCAGCAACGAATACTTCCAGATTGTCCAGTGTTTTTCTTTGTCCGGCAAAATCCTGGAAACTCTGCGGACGGATCTTTTCTTCCTGAATCAAATCGTCATTGGAATAGTTTTCTTTATCGGGATGTAAAAAATCGGGCATTGCGGATGATTGATATTAAAATATTGAAAGTAAAAAACCGGAAAATTAAGTTCGGCAGTTTACAGTCAAAGGTACTGAAAAAATAGAGGAGTTAAGGTTTGAACTTTTCAGTTTCGGAGATGATATTCTTTAACTGAATTTTTTCCTGCGAAGTCATTTTTCTCTGGAAAATCCCATCTTTAAGATCTTTTTTAAAATATTGTGGAAAAATGCCGTAATAATAATAAAGCTTGAGATCAGAAATACTGAGAGCCGGAAAATGCACTTTACTGACAGGATCCCTGGACGCGTTGAAGCTCAGATTGCCTATTTTAAATTGCTTTATCGGCGAATTCTGCGCGAGATGTTGCGGTTGGTATAACTGTAACCAGCGGAAATCCGACATTCTTTTTCCCATTCCCAATTTTTTTACAAATCCCGGAAATGTAAGGTTGACAGTGATAAAAACTGATAGAAATAGGGCAATTAAAACAGCTCTGTCTTCCGATAATTTTTTTATAATTAATAAAAGTGCAACAATGTAGACGTCCAGAAAAAATCTGTATTGCGCTGAAAACAAGAGTATAATTATCGTTTTTAAAATTAAACAAAACAATAAGACAGTGTAAAATCTACTCTTCTCCCGGATCGAAAAGTATGCAATAAAAAGCAGGGAAACGATAATTCCGGCATTCAAAACTGACTTGTATCCTACCGTAAACCAGTGGTAGATTTTATCAAAAAAGTTGAAATCTATAATCTGCTGATAAGAATATTTCATATCGTAGGATTTCATCAATCCAATCTGTGAGGAGTAAGTCAGAATTTCCTGACTAGGCTTCCAGGGTAAATTAAGATCAAAAAAAGAAACCGGAAAAAGCGGAAAGCCGAAAACCCAGAGATTTTTGATCATCAATAATATTCCAAATACTGCGAGTGGAATAATATATATAAAATTCAATTTTCTTTGACGAAACTGATTAAGCAGCACAAAAAGCGGCAGCCAGAACACAATAGGTTTGATGCAAAAAGCGAATACTGAAAGGCAGAAAATAAGCGTGCTTTTATTTTGATTCAGCAGCTCGGTAATGACAATCAGTGTGATGATCAAGATTGGTAAATCCGGACTTGGCTGCTGGACAAATATTAAAAATAACGGAACAAAAATCAATAAAAAATGCTGTCTGCGCTCGTAGATATAAATCAGGAAAAGGATTAATAAATAAGCATCAATCTTCAAAAACGGATCTGAAAGGTGAGAAAATAGGGCCTGATAGATATGCCAAAAGGAACTTTGTCCCAGCAGCAGATCCAGATTTGAAATCCCTTTTACAAAGCCAACTTCAGACAGAAAAGAGATCGTAGGAACATAATAGCCGAAATGGTCAAAAAGATGAGGTGGAAATGACGCTGCAAAAACGATGATGATCAAAAAGAAATAAAACCAAAAACCTGTCTGAAATGGCAGTTTATTTTTTGACTTGATAAACAGGACAATTCCTACAAGTCCAAGGCCTAAAAAAACAAGCTCCACAGCGAGACTGAGAGGTAAAAAAAAGGCTAATCCTGTAGCAGTGAGCGTAATACCAATCATTCCCAGGAAGGAAATAAGTACGAAGCTTTGCGTCCTGATTTTCAGAACATTACTGATCATAACTCCGTTTCCGAAATTGATCAGTAAAAGCATACAGACTGTGATTAGGATTATAAACATAAAAAAAGATTGCTTAAAAATAAGCAATCTTTCTGTGTTAAATATATATAAGAAGAAAATTTACTTCTGTACGCGACCCGTTTTTCTGTCGTTTGCTCTACCGATAGTATAACCTGTAGCTCCACCTGCCACACCACCTATAACAGCTCCAAGTCCAGGATTTTTTCTGGAAATGATTGCTCCCGCAGCGGCTCCACCTACAGTACCAATTACGGTACCTTTTGCAGCACTACTCCATCCTTTTTTCTGGGTTGCAGTAGTTCCTGTAGAACCTGATGATCCGGAGTTAGAAGCTGTGGAGCCTGATGATGAACCACCGCCACCGCCTGAACTGCCAGATGATGAGCTTCTGGTAGAAGATCTTTTAGTGACCCTGTTATTGGCTGCCACTCTTTCTTTTTCTTTTTCCTCAGCTACTTTGTTGAGACTATCTTTTTGTTTTTCAAAACTAATTTTTTCTTTTTCTATCGCAAGTTTCTGTTTTTCCAAATCAATTTGCCTAGATTGGTAATCTAACTTTTGCTGTTCCAGAGATGCAGTCTGTATTTTTTCATCCTTATTACAAGATGTCAAAATCAATGTTGCTGCAAATCCTGTTAAAAATAACTTTTTCATAATTGTATATTTTTTTCACAAACAGTGAATACTTAGCTACATTTTCAATTATGAGTCCAAACAATATCATGAAGCTGTTAAAGTTTGTTAAAATGAAAAAATCCGTCTTGAATCATCAAGGCGGATTTTATAGTTTTATAATGAATTTATTTTAGAAAAGTTCTTTTCTGATAATGTTCTGAGAGCGCTCTGGACCTACGGAAACCAAATAAACATTGATACCAAGGTGCTTTTCTATAAACTCTATATATTTCTTAGCGTTTACCGGCAACTCGTCATAACTTCTTACTTTCGTCAAATCTTCATCCCAGCCTTCCAGCTCTTCGTAGATAGGCTCATAATTGTAAAGTTTTGTTGTAGAAGATGTGAAGTAATCTATGATTTTACCGTCTTCAGTCTTATACTTAGTAGCAATTTTTATTGGAGAGATTCCGGACAATACATCCAGCTTTGTGATAACCAGATTGTTGATTCCGTTTATCATTGTTGCGTGCTTCAATGAAACCAGATCCAACCATCCGGTTCTTCTTGGTCTTCCTGTCGTTGCACCGAATTCGAAACCGATCTGGCGGATTTTTTCGCCCAATTCGTTATCTAGCTCTGTCGGGAAAGGACCTTCTCCCACTCTGGTGGTGTACGCTTTTGCAACCCCGATGAGATTTTGCAGACTTGTAGGCGGAACACCTGCCCCGGAGCAAACGCCACCCGTGGTAGGTGAAGATGAAGTAACATACGGGTAAGTCCCGAAATCTATATCGAGCATTGCGGCCTGTGCACCTTCAAACAAAATATTTTTGCCATCGTGAATAGCCTGGTTTAGCTCTACTTCTGTATCTACAATTCTGTCTTTCAATTTCTCACCCAAAGCTAGAAATTCATTATAAATATCATCAAATTCTAAAGTTGGTTTTTCAAAGTACTTTTCGAAAAGAGAATTTTTTATTTTAAGATTTTTGCGGATTTTCTCTGCTAAAACCTCCGGATTAAGAAGATCTACCATACGGATTCCGACTCTTGCAATCTTGTCTTCATAGCAAGGTCCGATGCCTTTTTTTGTCGTACCTATGTGCGTGCCCTCTTCTTCCTCTTCGCGGTAGGTATCCAGTAATATATGGTAAGGCATAATGACGTGCGCTCTTCTGGAGATAAAAACATGATCGGTTCTCATCCCTTTTTCTTCTATCTGACCTATTTCTTTCAGGAAGGCTTTTGGGTTTACCACTACGCCATTTGCAATGATACATTTTCCTTTGCACTGGAGAACACCGGAAGGCAAAAGATGCAGCACAAATTTTTCATCACCTACATACACCGTATGGCCGGCGTTGTCTCCGCCCTGAAAACGAACGACATAGTCTGATTTTGCCGATAAAACATCTGTTATTTTCCCTTTTCCTTCGTCTCCATATTGAAGACCTACAACTACGTAAGTTGACATACTTTTTACTTTTTTTAGATTATTGACAAAGTTAAATCTTAAATATTCCCTGACAAAATCGATTGCACAAAAAACCCTCTTACTAATGAAAATAAGAGGGCAAAAACACAAATGATGAAAAAAATTATAAATGCATTTGAAATAATTGCTTATCTCACATTTACAATACAATTTTCGGTGCAAAAATCGTACAATTTATCATAACAATCCTAATAAAAATGAAACTATTTTTACAATCAATAATTATTTTCTATAAACATCAGATTCTCTAAAAAAAAATAACACTTAACACGGATTTACTAATTTAATATACACCTCAGCACCAATATAAAGTTTGAGCCAATTCCGGTTATAAAAAATAAACTACGGACAATCATTTTTAACAGAAAATAGAAAATATTAAAGTAATCGCATCAAATACACTTACCTTATTTAACTTAAAAACAAAATTGGTTTCATATTCGGATTTACATAGTTACTTTTGTAATATAATTTTAATCAAAATCATAAAATAAATAAAATAATGTGTGGAATTGTATGTGTGTTTGACACCAAACAAAAAAATGAAGTGATAAGACCTCAGGTTCTGGAAATGTCCAAAAAATTGAGACACCGCGGCCCGGATTGGTCTGGCATCTACCAACACGACAACGTCATCTTTTCTCACGAAAGACTGGCTATTGTAGATCCTACATCCGGAAAACAGCCATTGTTCACTAAAGATAATAAAGTTGCATTAGCCGTGAATGGCGAGATATATAACCACCAGGAACTGAGATCTGAGTTTCCGGATTATGACTTTCTAACCCAGTCAGATTGTGAAGTAATTCTCGCTCTGTACAGAAGAGACGGCAAAAACTTTCTGGAAAAGCTAAACGGCATCTTCGCATTTGCACTGTATGACGAAGAAAATGACGCCTACCTCATCGGAAGAGACCATATGGGAATCGTTCCTTTATATATGGGTTGGGACAAAAACGGAAGTTTCTACGTTGCTTCAGAGTTAAAATCTCTTGAAGGTGTATGTAACAAAATTGAGGAATTCCTGCCCGGGCATTTCCTTTACAGCAAAGACGGACAGCAGCTTCAGCAGTGGTACAAAAGAGACTGGGCAGAATTTGACAATGTAAAAGATAACGAAACCGACATCGCTGCCATCAGAAAAGGACTGGAAGAAGCCGTTCACAGACAGTTGATGAGTGATGTGCCTTACGGTGTTTTACTTTCAGGTGGTTTGGATTCTTCTATCATCGCAGCTGTTACCGCAAAGTACGCAAGACAGAGAATTGAAAGTGGCGACACCCAGGAAGCCTGGTATCCAAGACTGCACAGTTTCGCTGTTGGATTGGAAGGCTCTCCGGATTTGGCTGCGGCCAGAAAAGCAGCAGACCACATTGGCTCCGTGCACCACGAAATTAAATACACCGTTCAGGAAGGTCTGGACGCCATCAAAGACGTGATCTATCATTTGGAAACTTATGATGTGACGACAATCCGAGCATCTACGCCGATGTATCTTTTGGCGAGAGTCATCAAATCTATGGGAATCAAAATGGTACTGTCCGGAGAAGGCTCAGATGAGTTGTTCGGAGGTTATCTTTATTTTCACAAAGCACCATCCGCGCAAGCCTTCCACGAAGAAACTGTGAGAAAACTAGGAAAGCTGCACCTTTACGATTGTCTAAGAGCAAACAAATCCCTGATGGCCTGGGGAATTGAAGGCAGAGTGCCTTTCCTTGACAAAGAATTTATGGACATCGCAATGACCATCAATCCGAAAGATAAAATGATCACGCCGGAAAGAATGGAAAAATGGGTGCTTAGAAAAGCCTTTGAAGACTTATTGCCGGAAAGTATTGCCTGGAGACAGAAAGAGCAGTTCAGCGACGGCGTTGGCTACTCTTGGATTGATACTTTGAAGCAAGTTGCTGAAGACGAAGTGACGGACGAGATGATGGCGAATGCCAAATTCAGATTCCCGATCAATGTGCCGATGAGCAAAGAAGAATACCGATACAGAACGATCTTCGAAAGTCATTTCCCAAGTGATTCTGCCGCAAGTTGTGTGCCTTCTGTTCCATCTGTGGCTTGTTCTACGCCAGTTGCATTGGAATGGGATGAGGCTTTTAAAAATGCTAATGATCCAAGTGGAAGAGCTGTAAAAGTGCATGAAACAGCTTACTAGAAATTATTAAAACTACATAAACTAACTACAACGGAAAACCACAAGTTTGGGCTTGTGGTTTTTTTTTTAACTTTATTATCTGCAAAGCAAAGTCTATTTTCTTATTTCTTTTAATTATAGCTACAATTTTAAGGTCTCAAAATTATTTTATTTTTTTGTTGCAGGTAATAAATCAAAATGTGGATCTGAAAATCTCAAAATGTATGATCCATCATCAAAAATAACTGCAGAATTCCCACATTCTTTTTTCTTGTAAAAATTAATTTTTTAAGAAAAAGTTCATCATCAATAATAATTGTTTCGTCCCTAAGCTTCAGTTTGTTTATTGCTTTTCCAGGTTCCCCATTTACAGGATGCAACCCATCCCAAGGACTGATAATAGTGCTCAAAACCCAAGCTTGTGGACCAAAACCAGTACAAACAACTAAACCAGGATCTATGGGAATTGCAATATGCAAAATAGCTCCAATTGGGTTACTTGAATTCCATAAAGCCGTATCGTTTCCCATAATTTGGATATACTGCAGGATGGAATTGGCTTAACTCCGGTTTTTGAATAATAGTGTTAATGTTTTTTCTAAAGTAATCAAAAAACTCTGCCTGTGTATATTTTTGACCATTTGGTTTGATGGGCATATTGTTTATTTTAACAGGAAACAAATCCATATTAACCCTAGGTGCATTCGCATTCACGATGTTTTGAATTTGGACAGATGTAAATAATCCTTGAGTATTTAGTTGATATAATTTGTTTTTAACACTTACAGGTATTGGTTGTTCGTCCACAGTTTTCCAATTTGGCAATTCCTGACATTCAATATCCAATAACCCATCCGGATTCTGCTTAAGAAGCACCTCCAAAGCTTTTATCCTTACAAAGATTTGTTCCTTGTTAATAGTATCTGGATTATCCTGAAGGAATTTTTTCACAAAATCAAACATTGGGGATATTTCTTCCCATAGAATGTGTACGCCATAATCATCAGTATTCGCCATAAGATGATTAATGACAACTTTCATGAGATTAATATCAATCTCTTTAAAGTTGTTTAATTTCAAATAATTAAATATTGATATGTTATAACCCGGCTGTTCATATAAGAATTGGGTTTGTTCATTGTTTAATCTGCCCAAAAAGCTTGTGTATTTTTTTTGATCCTGAACGTTTTCTGATGGTATGTTTGGTATTCCTGGTGTATTATTTCCCGATCCATCACCTCCGGAACCGCCATTGTTGCCTCCGTTTCCATAGCCATTATTTCCGTAACCTCCTGTACCAGTATCACCTTCTGAACCAGACGAAGTACTTCCCCCTCCACTGCTGCCACAAGCAGCACATATGCATTCAGCGCTTTGAATATTCCAAAGACCGGTATTATCTTGCATTACATAGGCATAGCATCCTAAAATAAAAGCTAAATGACGACCTGTCTGCTGGGAAGCACTAAGTAAATTCCCATCCAAATCATAAAATTCTACAGTTCCTATAAACTCACTGTAATTATAAAAAGGTTTTCCATCAGCAGGAATATACTTTGTTATAAAGTAAGATTCAATACCATCATGCTGTATTATATTAAGATTCATCACAAAATAAGACGATTCAGGATTATACTCCTGATTCACGACAATACTTATATTTCTTCCATTGTCAGCCAAATCCATAACTAAAATATTATTTTCATCTAAATTCAACTCTGCTATACCCTTCGATAAGGTAATAGAATTTGACCGGATTTGCCGTTTTGCCCTTTCAATACTTGGTAAAATTGCAGTTATTTCTGACAGTTTTTTGTATCCAACATTTGCAGAGTACTTCAGTTGTCGTGCTTTTGCAGAACGTCTTGTTCTTCTCTGCATCCAGAAATTAAGAAAGCAGAAATTAGAATGAGCCAAGACCAGTTAATGTTTAATTTTTTCATCATATGTTTATGTTTTAAACTCCTCCAAATTAAAACAATTTAAATGACAAAACATTACGGTAAACCGTAATCTGACAGTTTATTTCACAAACAAATCCTCATTCTAGTAAAAAATCCACAAAAAATAACGACGCAAGCAATCGTAAACGCTGATGAACAGGCCAAATGCTTTACTCCTTGATTTATATTTAATATTTTAGACAAATACATATTAAAATATTTTGTACTTTTTACTTTTCATACCAATATTTATTTTATTTTTATCTGATTAATGAAATTTAATTTTTAACCAAAACAACAACACAAATGAGAAAATTCATTCTTACTATCCCAGAAAAAACTGTTACGGATACCTACACCTCAACCATTACCAGTGCACTAATCCCGCTCAAGGATTACAAACTGAACCTGACAGACGATGAGAAACCCGGCATGCGCACCATGGCAGAAGGCCGCGAAGGCTACGCCAGACTCATCTCCCGCATCAGCGCACAGTTTCCAGATTCCCTGGGAAGGAGCGACGACCCGAAGGAACTTGCCACATTGCTGGATTATTACAACAACCTGGAAGGTGGCAGGATGGCCATCTTACAGAATCTTGAAACCCTGGAAGAAATGCAGCTGGGCGCTTCAGCAGATATTATGACTCTCACAGACCGATACAAAAATAATCTGCAGCTGTCCCGCGAGAATGACGCCGCGCTGGATCTCGCCATGCGCGAAGTCGACAGTTGGAACAGCCGGTTTGGCGGTAACAAAAATAAAACAGAGACTCCGCCAACCGAATAATTGTATTTTTAAGTAATCAAATAGAAACCCGCCTTGAAGATCCGAGGCGGGTTTGCTTTTTACAGACCCAAATTATCAAATTAATAAAAATAATAACATTTAATACATCCCAAATTACAATTAAGGCCGTTTTACCTTGCAATTTACTAGGTCGACCTACCTCGAAGGTAGGTCGACCTGTGATTTTTGTAGGCTGACCTATGCTTTTGGTAGGTCGACCTATGAATGTAGTAGGTTGACCTATACTTTTGGTAGGTTTGCCTGCGTTTTTGGTAGGTCGGCCTATGATTTCAGTAGGTCGACCTATGAATTTGGTAACTCAAGCTACTGATTTGGTAGGTTGACTTATCAATTACTCAACCTGTCATATTTAAAAACTATAGTAAATTCACCATCCGATTTGTCATCCTGTAAGCATCTCACCACACTTTGCAGAGATGCATACAGCATGACAAGTTAGATGGGAAAAATTGTGGATATTTTACAGGCCACTCCTACGGAGCTTCGCCTATTCTGACTGATCATTCTACTAACAGGTCGCCGCTCTACGGCTTCAATTCATTTTGCGAACCGAAATTAATTATAAAAAGCGATTTCAAACATAAAACCACAAGCCTAGACTTGTGGTTTTTTATTCTTGAGTAATAGTTGCTTTTCTTTCTTTTTTCGCCGCTCGTAGATGACTTCGGTAATCTTGCCGCCAATCCAGGAAAACGGAAAAAAGATGAGGAAGATGGAGATCTTGTAGAAAACCGGATGGTAGGGATAGATGATGATATCCAGCATCGCGATGAACAGCATGATAAATCCTATCAGTATGGCATACGCTACCTTGGCATATTTTACAATAATGGCCGTCACGACCCCTCCAAAAGTCACACCCAATCCGCCGAAGAACAGCAGTGCTACAAAGAAGGAGTCTTTGTGCTGCACAGATCTCAGCAGGGTTTCCCAGTGTTCAAAGGGCGCAAATTGCTTGTAGGTAATCCACGACGAGTCGATCTTTATCCCCAGTGTGATAATAAGTGCAGCGACAGTCAGCCCTGCCAGAACGCCCAGTGTATTCCTACAGAAATTCATGAGTTAGTCTTTGAATGCGATCATAGAGATTTCGACATCCACATTTTTGGGCAGGCAGGATACCTGTACCGTTTCCCTTGCAGGATAGATTTCGTTTTCGAAATAGGAGGCATAGATCTCATTCACCTCAGCAAAGTCGTCCATACTTTTAAGAAAAATCGAAGCTTTCACCGCATTGCTGAAGTCCATATCGGCAGCAGTCAGGATGGCTTTCAGATTTTTCATCACCTGATGGGTTTCTTTCTGGATGCCTTCTACCAGCTTGCCGCTCTCAGGATCTACGGGAATCTGGCCAGAGATGTATAATGTCCCGTTGACCAAAGTTGCCTGAGAATAAGGGCCAATTGCAGCCGGCGCTTCTGATGTATGAATAATCTTCTTCATTTTTTAATATTAAGTGTTACAAAACTATACAAATTTTCATTAAATCCTAAAAAGTACTGTTCGGTTGTGTGAAACTTCTTTCTTTGTACTTCACGGCGTCTTTCAGGATGTTGGCTTTGATCCCGATGAAGAAATCATAAACCTTGTACTGTCCAAACGGTACCCAGTTGAATGTGATCGTAAAACTACGCTGATCTCTGGCAAATCCCAGGCGTGTGTAGCCAAGTGCTTTGTTTACCACATCATAATTGGTACTTCCGTTGATATTCCAGTATGGTGTGAGTTTGATGCTGCCATCCAGACCCACTGTCGCCACTTTGTTTCCTATAATAGAGAGGCCTTTGGTGTATGCATAATTGGCATTCACGTTCAGCGTCCAGGTAGGAGAATAGCGGGAGTAGTTGTCATCATCAAAGAAATAATTCTCATTCCGGATCTCGCCTTTCTTCTTATATTTCTTAGCAGCATCCTCTTTTTTTCCAAAGATGGCCTCGCTCATCGGATAGGACAGCTGCAGGTTGAACCCCTGAAGGCTGAAGCGCCCAAAATTCTCCGTCCGCTCGCCTACCGTGCTGCCGTCTGCAAATACGATCTCGTACGGCTCAATGGTAAGGCTGGTATTGACGTTCAGTTTATTATTAAAGAAAGAAGACTGCCCATTTACGGTGAAAACCGACCATTTGTTGCGCTCTGCAGCGAAGTTGTAGTTCCCCGAGATATTTAGGTTTTCAAAGATCTTCACCTTTTTCACGCCGGTAGAATCGGATTTGGATCTTACCTTCATCTCCAGATTATTATTGATATTAAATCCTACACTCTGCGTAAGGCCTGAGGAAGGTGCGCCGTAAATCCCCTGTTCGAAGATGGAGTACGGTGTCATCTCGCCTCTGGCATTAGCATAATTTTTGAAATAACCCCAACTTCTGTCGCCAAAATCCGGAGCGTAGTTGAAGCTCATACTTGGCGTGATCATATGGCGGATTGCGACAATGGGCGACGTCTTGCTGAAGTTTTTCTGGCCGTACAGTACGGTCTGCAAACTGGTGCTGGCAGAGAAGGTGGAATAGCCGGAAATACCGTTTATAAAATTGTCCTCCACCGCATTGGTTACAGGATTGTATCTTTTTTCCAGCGTTTTGGTAGTCAAAACGTTGTCTGCATTGGCAGCGATGGTGAAGGTAAAATATTTCGCAACCGTTGTATTGGTGGACATAGAAATATTGTTCTTAGCACCCGTTTTCAGGTCGTCCCACATTCCTTTTTTAAACAGCTGATCTTCGGTCGTTGTCACATAATTACTGAAAGCCAGACCTGTGTTTACGTTGATATTCTCCAACAGACCGGTTCGCACGCCTGTCTTTGGTTTGAAAAGGTAAAACTGATTGATAGCCACCGTCATATCCGGCAGACGGAGATCCGTCAATCCCGTTGCAAAATTCTGGGCATAGGCCATACTTGCACTGATTGTCACCGGAAGATTGAGAAAACGTTTGGTAACGTTGACCCTGGAAGTCTGCTGCGTGTTCAGCACATTCTGGTTGAAGATGTAATTGTTATTGACTGTATTGTTGTAAAACTTGCTGCTGACAATGTCCACACTGGCATTGAAGGTGAAGTACGGATTGGCTTTCGAATCCTGAGAATGGCGCCATGCAATTCTGAACGTCTTGGTTCTGGAATAGTCGTCCAGCCCTTTGATACCACGCACCGTATAACCATAATCGGCTGCAAAGTTCCCCGAGTATCTGTATTTTTTAAGATAATTGAGTTCCGGTTTCAGGTTCCAGCTTCCTTTGGTGTAGACATCGGCCAAAATTTTCAAATCGAAATGGTCGCCGATTGGCTTATAATAGCCTAGACCATTCAGAAAGAATCCTACGTCCTGACGCTCTCCAAAACTCGGAATCAAAATCCCGGCGGAACGCTTATCAGAAAAGGGCAAGATGGCAAATGGCAATATTAATGGGGTCGGCACCTGCTCTATATACATCTGGATAGGTCCTGTGATGATCTGCGCATTATCCTTGGTCTTCAGCAGTTTGATCATCCTTGCAGACATATGATAATCTGCGAGCGAATCTTTTTTCTTGAGGAAGTATTCGTCTGTGGTATACATCGCGCGGCTCATCACGAAAACCGAATCGTTGTACTTCTTGGTTTTTTGCGCTACGATAACACCCTCGCTTTCCTCCGTCCTTGCATTGAAGGCTATGGCCTGCTTGGTTTTGATGTTATAGATAACCTCGCTGTACTCAAATTTTTTGCCGCCCTGTGTTGCTACAGCCGGCGTGATAATCTTTCCTTTCTCGTCCTGCTCGCCTCTTGCATAGATCTTCCCGGTTTCCCATTCGAATCTGATGTAGTCTGCATCTATCTGCATATCCTGATAGATGATCTGGGCATTTTTCTGCAGTGTAGTCTGCTTGTTGGAGATAGAAGAGCTGTTTTTGTATTCCGCCTTCATCTTTACCACATCTTCCAGCTGTTCTTTTGGGATGATGGTATCTTTTTTTATTCCTAAGGAATCTTTGGTTATATTGATAGAATCCCGAACATCATTTTTTTTATCAGTATTTACGGGCACAGTTTGTGCTAAAATATTGTTAAAAATTAGGATATTTAAAATTAGTAATATACTTTTGAAAATACTTCGAGCCAAGGCAGTCATTCTGAAATTGGGTTCAAAATTAATTAAATTTTAAAGATTAAAATGATTAGGCATACACTTTATAGTAAATTTTTTTTTCTGTTAACGTTTTTTATTAGTTTCAGTTGCTTTTATTCGCAGAAAAAATTCACTCTGGTACTAGATGCAGGCCACGGTGGGAGCGATATTGGAGCCAACAGAAGCTACGGTGACATCGGTACTGTGATGGAAAAAAATGTAACACTGGGCATAGTTCTGAAACTTGGAAGAATGCTTGAAAAAAATAAAGACTATAAAGTCATCTACACCAGAAAAATCGACGAATATCCGTCCTTAACATACCGAACAGACCTGGCCAACAGAAGCAGAGCCGACCTTTTCATCTCCGTCCACGTCAATTCTTCTCCCAGCAAAAGTGCTACAGCACAGGGAACAGAGACATTTGTACAGGGACCTAATCAAAACAGAGCCAATCTGGACGTCGCAAAAGCAGAAAATGACGTGATCTTTCTGGATGAGCGTGACAAAGAAAATTTTGCCTCTTACAATCCCAGCTCTCCCGAATCCCTTATCGCACTGAAAATCCAGCAAAGCAAATATCTGGAAGCAAGTCTTATCATCGGCGGGATGGTAGAAGATAATTTTGTAAAAAAAGACAAACGACTGTCCAGAGGCGTAAAACAGGAGAACCTGCACGTGCTGAGGATGAATGCGATGCCATCTATATTAATAGAAACAGGATTTGTCAACAACTATGACGATGCGCATTACATCTCTACAGAAGATGGTCAGCAGGCCATTGCGGAGAGTATCTTTAACGCCATTGTGAGCTACAAAAGACTGGTAGACAGAAATATTAAAGAGCCAGAACCTGAAAAACCGGTTGAACAGCCTCTTAAAAATGATTTCAGAATTTTGCTGATGAGCACAGCCACTAAATACAACACACAAGACCCTGCACTAAAAGGTTTGAAATACATTTTGCCAATCAAAGAAAATGGTGCTTACAAATACTATTACGGCACTACCAATTATGCATCGGTGAGAGATACAAATCTGAAAACTGCTAAAGACGCAGGATTCCGAAACAGTATGGCGATCAGCTTTGTACCAAATCAGAATCTGGGAATTGGTTATTATACGATAGAAATATACGCAGGGAGAGATAAGCTGGATTCTAAATCACCAATTCTGAAAGCCATCCCGGATATTATCAGAAATAAAGAAAACGGAACTTTCTATTACACCTACGGTAAATACAGATCTCTTGAGGACGCTATCAAATCGCAGAAAGATTTTGAGAATAAAGGAATTGGCAATACGGTGATCGAGAAAAAACTGAAATAGACAAAATCATTTGCCAGAACTATATAAAGTCTCTACTTTTGCAGTCCACAAAACCAGGCCTATTCGTCTAGTGGTTAGGACTCAAGATTTTCTTTCTTGCAACAGCGGTTCGATTCCCCTATAGGCTACATTATTATAACAAAGCTCTTCTTAGAAGGGCTCTTGTTGTATTTGAGCCGCAAAATGGTAGTTTGACAAAATACGACCAGCTAATTCCGTAGAAATATTAGCCATAAAAGCCATTCAATATTTTACAGCTAAGTTTGTACAGATCTACCGATCTCAATTCTAATTAATATGCTATTATTTAAGTGAGAATATTGCTCAAAAAAAATCCTTTCCCAATTAAGGAAAAGGATGTAATCATCATTCATCATTTGTTTTAAAAGTTCCTATACTATAAACAGAGAGGCAATTGCTGTGGCGTCTGTCGTACTAAGTACTTCGTCATAAGCTGCAGATCCTGCTGCTGCACCGAAAGCGGTAGCCGTGTTGAAACCGGCCTGCACCGTCACGCCTTCTCCGTTATAGACTGCATTGGTAGCTGCAGGCATCTCGCCGCCATTTCCAAGTTCTATCCAACCTTTTTGATTTCTCAATCTTCTAACTTCGGAAGCATGTCTTGCTTCTACAGAGTGGATTTGAAGGGCTGCCGTCAAAACATCTTTGTTAGACATTACGTTTCCTGCCTGCCCTTTGTAAGCTCTTACACCCGTGTCTTCAAAAGCCTGCGCGAGGATCATAAACTGCTTATAATCACCCATTGGGTCGAAAGCACCTTTAACTGTAAAATCAAAAGTAGGCTTAGCTGCGGGAGCAGTTCCCAAAGCCGTCAAAGTACTTTTAAGAAATGCAACGTGCGCTGTTTCGTGTTTTGAAATCTGGTTAAAAATAACTCTGTCTGAAGACGGAATCAATCCAGCTTTTGCAAGACCTTCTCTATAATATTCGTCTTCCAGATATTCTAAAGTAAGTGCCAGTTGCAAAGCATCGATCAAAGGCGTTGCGAATACTGCCGAACTGGAGGTTTTAGTTTCTGCATGCGCCGGTGTAGACATCATAACGCCCAAACCAAGAGGAATAGCTGCTACTGCTGCTTTTTTTCCAAAGCTGGAAATGCTGTTTAATGTTTCTAATCTTGAAGCTTCTGCCGTGAAAAATTTATCGTTTGAGAGCTTATCTAATAATCTGAGAATGTTCATAATAGTAAATTTTGATAGTTAATAATGGATTAAATACCTCTCTCTTTCCAGGTAAATGGTGTTTTGAAAAAAGCGCCTGCTGCTGCAACGATGTCTTTTGGTTCTTTCGCAAGATCCAGACCCATCGCATTGATCACATCGTCACCGGAGAAGTCTGCAGATTTCGGATTGATAAGGTCTCTGATCGCTGCTGCGTGTCTCGCTTCTACAGAAACGATCTTGCCTGCAAGTACCAGATAATCCGCATTTGTAATATATTTTCCTGCACCGTTGTAAGCTGCAACACCTGTATCTTCCAGTGCTTTTGCTGTTGCAAGGATAGAAGTTCTGCTTTTAAAATCTACACCCGGATATTGAAATTCCAATGTCGGCAGTATAGCATTTGGAGCTGCTCCCGTGATAGCCGCCTTGAAAAAATCTCTGTGAATCACTTCGTGATTATAAAGATCTGTAAATACCTGCTTTTCTGCTTCGGAGATCCCTGTGTAGAAGCTGTTCACTACTTTTGTGTAGAAATCTGCTTCCAACTGTTCCAATGCATAAGCGTAATTTAACACGCCTACGTCACCTTTTCCAAGATCGAAAACGCCATTTTCCATGATGGTAAAATCATCATCGTCATTACATCCCACCAATGCAAGACCAGCTATTGCCAGACCCACACCACTGAGTTTCAAAAAGTTTCTTCTGTTGGTATCCAAAGTGGCTGCACCATTGGAAACACTGATTGTTTTTTTCATAATATTATTTTTATCTAGTTGGTTAATTTTTAATTATTAATGATATAAAATAAAAATAACACAAGAATACTTGTGTTATTTTATTTAATCACTAAGGCATCAGCACCGTGTCGATAACATGAATCGTGCCATTAGATTGGTTCACATCTGCGATAGTTACTTTCGCACTTGTTCCTTTTGCATCTTTCACATAAAGGTCGTTTCCTTTAGTCCAGAAAGTAACATCTTCGCCTTCCACAGTTTTCATCATCGCTTTTCCGTTGCCTGCTTTCACAGCTGCCCAGATTTGTTTAGCATTGTATTTCCCTGCCAACACGTGGTAAGTCAATATTTTGGTCAGCATTTCTTTGTTCTCCGGTTTTACAAGAGATTCTACTGTTCCTGCTGGAAGTTTGGCAAATGCCTCATTGGTTGGAGCCAAAACGGTGAAAGGCCCTTTCCCTTGCAGTGTTTCTACCAATCCTGCGGCTTTTACAGCTGCAACCAGTGTCGTGTGGTCTTTGGAGTTCATTGCATTTTCAACAATATTTTTGGAAGGGTACATTGCTGCTCCGCCCACCATTACTGTTTTCTCCTTCATCTTCATTGTCTGTGCAGCTGCGTTTCCGCTGAATGCGAATGATAATGCGATCATTCCGAAAGCTGCGATTTTTGTTCTTGAATTCATTTTGTTTATTTTTTATATTAATATTTTGTGTTGTAATTAGCAGTTACGACATCGGTTTGCATTTGGATTTAAATAATTGATTATTTATTTTAAATCTCTAATTATCAGCCCATTATTTTTTCGAAATCGGAACAAAATCCAGACAGACAGAATTCATGCAGAATCTCTTTCCTGTAGGATTGGGACCGTCATCAAAGATGTGACCGAGGTGAGAATCGCATCTGCCGCAGAGGACTTCTGTTCTGGACATATTGTGGGAATCGTCTTTTTTATATTTTACGCTGTTTTTACGAAGCGGTTCGTAGAATGAAGGCCAGCCACAGGTGGTTGCAAACTTTGCAGTGGAGAGAAAAAGAGCGTTGCCGCACACGGCGCAGTAATAGGTTCCTTTGTCATCAAATTCATAGAACTTTCCGGTGAAAGCGGTTTCTGTAGCAGCTTCTCTGGCCACCTGGTATAACTCCGGTTTCAGAATCTTTTTCCATTCTGCGTTGCTCACTTTCAGCGGCGTGGTTTCTGTCTTTGAGTAGTACGGATTTTTGGTTTTGAAATTTGCGGATTGCGCGCTGATATTGCCGTGCATCAGAGCGACGGAACTTACGAGGAATATTTTTTTAAGCTTTTTCATTGTTGTAAATCTTTACAGCTATTTACGAGATGAGGACCGATCTGGATTTTGATATTATCTTACAAAGTGTTGAGAGTCGAAATTCAGATTGAGGTTGTAAAAATCCTGAGGTTCCTGTCATTTTCAATAGTTGCCGGCAATGGTTATCTCAATGTGATAGGATATTGATATTTATATTGATCTGGAGGCGTCAAACGATGCGAAGCGCGCCCCGGCCTGAGCGGAGCTCTTTTTGCTTCGCCTTTTCGGCGCAGCAAAAAAGCGGGAGCGGAGGACGGATAAAGGCGCCCAAAATAACTGTCGGAAAAGAGATTGTATTGAAATAAAATCAAGAAAATGAAAAAATAAATTATTATATGTAATATTTCATTACATTTGGATCTGTAAACTCTTGATTATTAAAACAACCTATTCTGAGGAAGAACTGTTGGAACTGCTGAGACAAAAGAGCGAAGCGGGTTTCAAACACTTATACAACCACTACTCCGGTGCGTTGTACGGTGTGATTTTCCGGATAGTGCAATCAAAGGAATACACAGAGGAAATAATACAGGACGTGTTTGTCAAAATCTGGAATTCTATACACCAGTACGATTCTGTAAAAGGGAGACTCTACACCTGGATGATTAATATTGCGAGGAATACAGCGATAGATTATCTGAAATCCAAAGCTTTTCAAAACGAACTTAAAAACCAGACGCTTCCCGACTTCGTATATAACAGTGCGGCGCTCTCAACAAGTAGCCGAACGTCCGACTTTATCGGGTTTTCCGACGTGCTGGCAAATCTGGAGACTGACAAGAGAGAAATGATAGACCTTGCCTATTATCAGGGTTATACTCAAAACGAAATATCCGAAAAACTACAAATGCCGCTGGGAACCATCAAGACAAAGATGCGGAATGCCCTTATTAAATTAAAGGATCTATTAAAAGATTATCAATAAAGTGAACATAGAAGAATACATATCATCCGGAATCTTGGAATCTTACATTCTAGGTCTTGCTTCTCCCGAGGAAGCAGGCATTTTGGAGTGTGTGATGAAGAACAGTGCCGAGGTGAGAGCTGCATTCGAAGAGGCGCAAAAAACTTTGGAAGATCTGGCCACTGCGCAGGCTATAACACCTCCTGAAGAGCTGGAAACCAAAATCTGGGCCAAAATTCAGGCGGAACAGATTGTTGAGAAAATTCAGCCGCTGACTATTGAAAATACTGTTCATAGAATTGAAAAATCTCCACAAAAAGTCTATCAAGACCAGTCATCCGGCTGGAAGAGATATGCTGTTGCAGCTTCCGTATTGTTTCTTGTAAGCATTTTAGGAAATCTATTTTATCTGAATAACAGTTCCAAAACGCAGAAAGAGATTGCCAAACTGCAGACTGAAAGACAGTCTCAAAATCTGGCTTTGCAGACTTCGCAGGAAAAATTATCTATCCTTACCAATCCGAATATCGTCACTGTGCCGCTGAAAGGCGTTGAAAAACATCCTCAGTCGCAAGCAATGGTCTACTGGGACAATGCGTCCAAAGATGTATATCTGAACGCACAAAATCTGCCGAAAGCGCCGGAAGGGATGCAGTATCAGCTTTGGGCCATCGTAGACGGCAAACCTGTAAGCGCAGGAATGTACTCTGCTGACAAAGACACAAGAATTATTCTTTCCAATATCCCGAAAGCGCAAGCCTTTGCGATAACCCTTGAGAAACAGGGCGGTAGCGATGCGCCGACGATGGAAAATATGTTTGTGATGGGCACTGTATAGAGCCGGCTTCCAAAAATTTTAAAAAAAATCCCGCAAAAGTTTTTATTTTTAAAAATAATTTATATTTTTGCACCGCAATAAGGGAAAAACAAAGGAACTATTCTTTATCCATAGAGCATAGACGATCATTTTACACTTCCCAAACAGCAAAATAAAATTTTTAAATTTTTTCAAAAAAAAGTTTGCAAATTAGAATTTAGTTTTTATCTTTGCACCCACATTTGAACGTTATGGCAAATCATAAATCAGCACTTAAAAGAATCAGACAAAACGAAGTAAGAAGACTTCGTAACAAATACAACCACAAGACTGCAAGAACAGCTTTGAAGTCCCTTAGAACAGAAGAGAACAAAGCAGTAGCAGTAGAGCAATTACCAAGAGTAATCTCTTTACTTGACAGATTGGCTAAGAAAAACATTATTCACAAGAATAAAGCAGCTAATTTAAAAAGCAAATTGACTAAGAGAGTAAACAGCTTAGTTTAATATAAAGTCCTTGGCCCGTTCGTCTATCGGTTAGGACCTCAGGTTTTCATCCTGGTAAGAGGGGTTCGACTCCCCTACGGGCTACTTAAAAATCCTTAGAATTTTCTAAGGATTTTTTGTTATACAATATTGCCAATCATTCGGGTTGGAGATCATTCCAAAGCGCTCAGCTACCTTTTAGTTAAATATTTGTTTATATTTGGATAAACTAAAAGTCCATAGACTCATGATTTCGGTGTATCAATTAAAACCAAAATTCCAGCAGCTGCTTACCCCTATTCTGCTCTTTCTGAATAATCATAAAATAACGGCTAACCAAATTACCATCAGCTCTGTGATTCTGTCGGCCCTTATCGGTATTTTATTTTGGTTTGCCGACGATTCGAAATGGCTCTTTCTTAGTTTACCTGTTGGCCTCCTTTTCAGAATGGCACTGAATGCTCTGGATGGAATGATGGCGAGAAATTTCAGCCAGACAAGTAAGATGGGCGAAGTTCTGAATGAAGTTGGTGATATCGTTTCTGATGTGATCGTTTTCTTTCCTCTAATCAAATTCCATCCTGAAAGTTTATACCTAATTGTCATCTTTATTTTATTAAGCATTATTAATGAATTTGCTGGTCTTCTGGGGAAAGTAGTAGGCACGCAGCGGCGTTATGACGGACCAATGGGAAAAAGTGACCGTGCTCTGCTTCTGGGAATCTACGGACTCACCGCATTTTTCGGAGGAGATATCAGCTCGTTTTCCCAATATATTTTTGCAGGAGTTATTCTGCTTTTACTCATCAGTACATTTACACGTCTAAAGAAATCTCTGAATGAAGCCTGAAGAATCCGTTAAAGAAAACAAATTTGCCGATGTTCCCTTGCGGGTCAAAACGTGGGTTTACATTATTTTGGCCTTTGCACTCGGCATATCTCATCCGCTTGCAACAAAAGTTTTCGTGTCTTGGATTTGTTTTCAGGCTTTTTTTGAATTTTTGAGACTTTTCAAAGTAGATAGATTCCGCGTTCTCATTTCTGCAGGAATTGCGATTATTCAATTGTTACTGCTTTTTAATTTTGAAATAGAATTCTACTTACTCTACAGCTCATTTTTGATTGTGAATATTTTAGTCTATTTTGTAATCGCAAAATTACCTTGGCGAAAAATAATGGGATTGCTGCTTGGGCTGATCATCTGCCTGCTATCCTATTCCCATCTAGCATTTGTGAGAGACAGTGGAGCCGGCATCCAATCGATTATATTTCTCGTGGTCGTGACTGAACTGAACGATGTATTTCAATACCTGATGGGCAAATTCTTCGGAAAACATAGAATAGTTCCGAAGATCAGCCCCAATAAAACTCTGGAAGGCCTTGTAGGCGGTATTTTCTTAACCGTGATCCTGAGCATCTTCTTAGGTTTATTTTTATTAAAATCAAGCATTGCTGCCAATTTGATTCTCGGTATTATGTTGGGGATTTTCGGATTTCTGGGCGATGTACAGATGTCTTATATTAAAAGGCAGACAGGAGTAAAAGACACGGGGAACCTGCTTCCCGGCCACGGCGGTTTGCTGGACAGGATGGACAGTTTAATTTTTAATGCGCCACTTTTTTTCTGGATGCTCCCGATAATTTTACAGTTCTGAAACTGATGACCGAAAAATTCAAAAGAGCACTGATACTGTCAGGTGGCGGGACAAGATCTGCCATCTATGTCGGAATGTTTGCCGCACTTGACGAACTTGGAATGGCGCCAGACGTCCTCATCGCATCTTGCGGCGGAGCATTTGCGGCCACCGTCATCAATGCTTTTCCCGATCATCTTTCACGGAAGGATTATCTGAAGTCCAGTGAATATTTTGATTTTGTTGTGGGAACCCGACTCACAAATGAAAAAAAGCTTTCCAGGATTGGAATTCTTACTTTGCAGAAGTTTCTTAATAAAAAAAACGCACCCTATATTGAAGATATTTTTAGCAGATATCTGGTTGAAATGAATCAGGATCTTTCCACAGATTTCCCATCGCTGAAAACTGATTTTTCCAAAGAAATCCCTACTGTTATCATTGGTTCTGAAATTCTTTTTGATCCCAACGAAACCGGACAAAAACGAAATAACAGAAAACTTTATCAAAAGTTAATTCTAACCGATCCCGAAACTGCAAAAAAAATAATTCCCGCCGAAATTATCCTAGATTCAGACCATTTTAAAAATAGCGCCATAGCAGAAACAACTATCATCAGAACTGATTTTTCTATGCTGGAAAGCACCCGAATTTCGGTTTCGGATATGTTTTATGTGGCTCCATTCCGATCAGAAGGAAGATATTTTGCCGGCGGCGCCATAGATTTGATCCCCATAGAGCTGGCAAAACATCTTGCAGGTAAAGTCTTTATTGAGAAAAAACAAGCTTATAATCCTGTTGAAGAATCTTTTGTACGTGCAGTTTTAGGATACAGTGGCAATGAAAGACTCCGTGAAATTGAGAGTCAAAATCCGGATTATCAGATTGACACCACCAGCATCAAGCAGGAACTTGACGGTTATTATATTAAAAAAAATATCAATTGGAAAAATTTTGGAATCGATTTGGCTTTACCAAAAACTTACGGACACTTTCGGGAAAATATGGAAAGGCAATGGCAGTACGGATTTGATCAGACCATGAAAAGCCTAACCATCATTCCGAAGGACAAAAACTGGTAATTATTTTAATCTGATTTAATTGAAAAACTATAATCAAAAGAACGTTTTCATTGCAGGCGGAACATCGGGAATAGGTCTTGCTCTTGCGACACTTTATCTTGAGAAAGGCTTCCGAGTGGCTATTTGCGGGCGAGATGTAAGCAAGATTCCAACTTCCGTTTCCGGTCAGCTTCAGAGTTTCTGTGCTGATGTCTGTGATCCGGCATCCTTGTCCTTAGCAATAGATCTATTTCTGGACCGCGGTCATTTGGAACTATTCATCAACTGCGCGGGAAGCTATGCGGAAGACGTTGCGGGAAATATCACTTATGAAGAAGCAGAAGAAATGCTGAAAACCAACATCTTAGGTGCCGTCAACTGCTTCGAAGCGGCGAGAAAAGCAATGAAAAACAGAAAGGGCAAAATTGCAGTAATAGCCTCGGTTTCCGGTATTTTGGATTATGAAAAATCCAGCCTCTATACCAAAACCAAACGGTCTGTCATCCAGATCGCTGATGCTTACCACAGAGCTTTGAAGCCATTCGGAATTAGTGTCACGACCATTGCGCCGGGCTATGTAGACACGCCGAAACTGAGAGCATTGAACAACAATGACCTTCATAAAAAACCTTTTTTGACCGATGTCACATCTGCTGCGGTTCTCATCTCTCAAGCTATTGATCTTGAAAAAAAACTGTTTATTTTCCCTTCAAAAATGAAGTGGATGATGACTGCATTATCACTTCTACCCTCGTCATTACTTAATCTTATTATGTTCAGGAAAGCAAAATGGATGACCAGAGATTAACAATTAAACAAAAAGCCTACGCACTTTTATTGTGTTCTGTTGTATTTGCCGTAGTTTACAACGCTTCTATGTGGCACGTATCATCGCTGCCGAACGTACAGTCCTTTGTTTTTGATTTTGAAAAGAACATTCCGTTTCTCATCTGGACCATTGTCCCGTATATGACGAGCGGTGTTTTTCTGTGTTTGATTTTTCTACTTTGCGAAACAAAAAAACAACTTCATCTCCTTACCAAAAGGATGCTTTTCATCACTGTTGTAGCCGGACTTTGTTTTGTCATTTTTCCGCTGCGTTTCCTGATGCCAAAACCAGATGTAAGCCAGTCGTTTTTGGGATTTTCCTTCCATTTTTTAGAGATTTTTGATTCGCCTTTCAATCAAAGTCCGTCGTTGCATATTGCTTACGCTTATGTTTTCTGGACCATTTTCAGGACTATCAAAGGAAAAATTAGAACTTTCCTGATGCTGTGGCTGATTTTATTGGGCATTTCTACACTGACGACTTATCAGCATCATTTTCTGGATATTCTTACAGGATCTATCTTGGCTCATTTAAGTTTTATCGTTTTCCCGGAAGGCAAGAATGAATTTGAGTTTAGAAATTTCCAGGTCGCAAATTATTATTTCCTGTGTGCATGGTTGCTTGCTTTGATTTCTTTATTACTTACACAATTCTACGGAATGTTTTGGCTGGCTTTGCTTTGGCCGGCTTTGGTAATGATGATGGTAGGCTATCAATATCAAAAGAATCACGTCGGTTTTCTGAAAGACCAGTCAGGCAAGATTGCATTCTACAAAACGATCTTCTATTTACCTTATTTAATTATCTATTGGATTTTTATAATTTCATTAAGGAAAAACAGACGTCCGGTAGAGATTCTGCCCAATTTATTTATATCATCTAGACTAAATCTTAATGATCTGAAATACTTTAATACCGATGAAAAAACTGCCGTTTACGATCTTTCTGCAGAGATAGAGGAAAATCCTGAGATCAGGAAAACTGCCGAATATTTTTCTTTTCCGTATCTGGATATTGGAACATTTGACATTGCAGAAACAAGAAAACTGGTTGCGCATATCACCGAAAAGTACAGCAGGCTTCCAGACGACGGAAAAATACTGATCCATTGCACTATGGGATACACCAGATGTACTGTCATAGCCACTTTGGTAATGAAAAATATTCTATCTTTACCTACAGACGAAGCAATAACCAAAATAAAATCGCTGCATAGAAATTATATCCTTCATCCCTATGCGGCAGATTTCCTCAAAAAAATAAACTTATGAACAACGGCCATTTTAAAACATTTGACGGCAGCGAAATATTCTACCGCGAATGGAATTTTAGACCCAATCAAAAAAGCATCATTATCATCCACCGCGGACACGAGCATTCTGAAAGACTGAATGACATTGCAACGTCCGAACAATTTTCCGGTTACAATATTTTTGCTTTCGATCTTCGGGGTCATGGCCATACAAAGACACAGACATCATCTGTATTTATGGATTATGTAAGAGATCTGGATTATTTTTCCAAGTTTCTAAAATCAGAATATGAGTTGAAGATTTCCGATATTTTTGTAATTGCCAACAGCATCGGCGGCGTAGTCTCTGCAGCTTGGGTTCACGATTTTGCACCTCAGATTGCAGGAATGGCTCTGCTGGCACCGGCTTTTAGGATTAATCTAATTGTGCCTTTGGCCAATGAAATGATCACTTTAGGAACAAAGCTGAAAAAAGGACTTATTATAAAAAGTTATGTCAAATCAAAAATGCTGACACACGATCCCGAGCAGCAAAAGGCTTACGACACAGACCCTCTGATCACGAGATCTATTGATGCAGAACTGCTCATTGATCTTGCAAAAGCAGGAAAACGCCTGGTGGACGATGCTGAAGCGATTGATACACCCACACTCATTCTATCTGCAGAGAAAGACGCAGTTGTTTTTAACAAGGATCAGAAAATGTTCCATGATAAATTGGATACAGATCTGAAAAAACTGGAGGTATTGCCTGACTTCTTTCACGGAATACTTTTTGAAACAGGGAAAGAATTGGTATACAATAAAATAAAAGATTTTGCCGACCAGTGTTTTGCCAAAACGCCAAAGCAGATTTCCCTTGCTCAGGATACTTTTTCGGTGAAGGAATATAAGGATCTTGAGAATAATGTTGGCAATAATCTTAATTTTAAGTTTCAGAAATGGTCACTGAGTAGAATTGGAAAAATCAGCAACGGAATGGCAATCGGCCTTAAACACGGTTTCGATTCCGGCGCTTCTTTGGATTACGTCTATCACAATCAGCCGGCGGGAAAATTGGGATTTGGAAAAATGATGGATAAAAATTATCTGGAAGCCATTGGCTGGACGGGAATCCGAATCCGAAAACAACACCTCATTCAGCTCATCGAGCAAAAAATTGAGAGCCTGAAAAAAGAAGGCAGAACAGTGAAAATCCTTGATATAGCCGGCGGAACGGGGAATTACCTATTTGATATCAAAGCGAAATATCCCGGTGCGGAAATCGTAATCAATGAATTTGTAAAAGCCAATATCGAAATAGGCGAAAAAGTCATTAAGGAGAAAAAATTCAATAATATAAGGTTTACCAATTTCGACTGTTTTGACCCTGAAACTTACAGAAAGATAGATTTTCAGCCGAATATTACAATTATTTCAGGGATTCTGGAACTATTTGGAGATAACGAAATGGCCAGCCAAGCCATCACAGGTGTGACCGGAATATCAGAAAAAAATGCTTCTGTCATTTATACAGGACAACCTTGGCATCCACAGTTAAAAATGATTGCTTATGTTCTTAATAATCACCAGAATAAGGATTGGATTATGCGAAGAAGATCTCAAAAAGAGTTGGATCGCGTGATGGCTTTCAACCAGGTTTCTAAGGAGAATATGCTGATTGACAACTTTGGAATTTTCACCGTCTCATCGGGAAAAATCAATTCAGAAAATTAATCCAGTTAAATTTTAACTCAAAAAATATGATCAGGAGTAATTAGGAATTTACAATTATCATAATGAGAAAACCGGCTGGAAGAAACACCGCGATTCAATGCAAAGGCACCACAAAAAGTAGTTCAAGGTGCTGTATACTTCTTTCAGCATCAGCCCTAATTTTATATCTTTGAAAAAATATTCTGAATGAAAATCCTCATCATCAACGGCCCCAATCTCAACTTACTCGGAACGCGCGAACCGGAAATTTACGGCTCAGTTTCTATGGAAGATTATCTGTCGGAACTGAAAAACGAATTTGGTGCAGATGATATTTTCTACTACCAGTCCAATATAGAAGGTGAACTGATCAACCGTCTGCAGGAGGAAAATTATGAGGCTGTGGTCATCAATCCCGGCGCTTTTACGCATTATTCTTACGCTATTTCTGACTGTCTCAAAAATATAAGATGTCCGAAAATAGAGGTCCATATCAGCAATATTTATAAGCGCGAAGAGTTTCGGAAAAAGTCTGTAACTGCCGAAAGCTGCGATGCTGTGATTTCCGGTTTCGGGATGAAGGGTTACAGATTGGCACTTCAAAGTTTGAAATAATTTTTACCATATTTAAAAATAAAAAAGAGAAAATAGAACGCTTACTATTTTCTCTTTTTTAATATTGAGGCAAATGATTTGTTTTTCGAGATGCCTGTGTGATAAGTGTTCTTACTCTATTTTAACAAAGAATTTTCAGACAGGATCGCCGTCTGCCATATTATTTTTGGCCAGAATCAGCCAGTATTCGCCTTTTTGTTTTGTATCATACTCGATGGTTGGGCCAAATGGTCCGTCAAAAGTATTATTCGGCATTCTGATCTGATTGATTCTCACATTCATCGGACTTTCTGTTTTCACATAGCCTTTGATTTTCGGCTGATTCAGGTTTTCCAGCTTCAGGATAATCTGGTCGTTTGGATTTTTGATTTCAAGATTTAGGCGTATCGGCATTTTGGAAGCGTCTACAGTGATGATTTTCTGGTTGGATTCTCTTTCCGTTTTAATGATTGCAGACAGCGTGTCTATTGGTTTTTCCACCGTTGTCACAGTATCCACTTTTGTATCCTTCACTTCGGGATCCTTTTTGCAGGCCACCATAAACAATGGAATCAAGGCCAGATATTTGAGACTATTTTTTGTTTGATTTTTCGATGTCAATCGTTTCATAATATAAGATTTTTGAGAGAAAAGATTCTTTCTGATAAAATTTGATCCTTTCGGTGATTTTGGTTTTCAATTCGGAATTTCCAGTTTTCACTGCGTAGTCCAGCAATATTTTTTCGTTATAATTGATTTCATTGGCGTAATAATAAGGATCATTTTCCACATTTTCGATATTGTTAGAAGTAATAATTGCGCCCCAATTGACGTAACTGCAAACCAAAATCAAGCCATAAGATACCCAGAACATCCGTGTAAAAAGGTAAGCATTGGTCTTACTTTTCTGAATTTTGATTAAGGTGAAAATCAAACCAATCAAGGCCATTGTGAGGAATGCGTAAACGCCTAAACGTTTGTAGGTGAGTCCAAAATTGATGATATACTCAGAATTTTTGATGGATGCCGAAATGACAAGAACTGCATTTAGAACGATCCAAATCCTGGCAGAAATTTTCAGAGATTTTGCTTTTTCATCAAAATTAAAACCGCTTTTAAAATAGAAAAGAATCACAAGAATCGCCATTATGATGGACAGAATTACAGAGTTGACACGTTCGTGCGTTTCTGCGCTCAGATTGTCCTGAGATTTGACAACTTCAAAAAATTGTTCGTAATTGTAGGTGACAATAAAAATCAGAAGTAAAATATTAAGCGCACAAAAAGAAATAAAACCGCTTGTCCTTTCCGAGTCGATATCGAGAAAGGAAAATGTTGGTTTCTGAGCACCCGCCGATCCTGAAAAATTATCCTGCAAAGACTGATTCTGTCTATACATAAATGTTTCCACACCAAAATTCCAGAATATAAAACCGATGTCAAAGCCTGCCACAGCCAGAATAAAAACATTGAAAATATTAAAATCAAATTGGAGTTCGCTAAAAAAGCGGTCAAAATGCGAACTTCCCGCAGAATAAATAAGAAGAAAAACAGTGATGAAAATTCCCGGAATCAAAACGAAGGTGATCATTTTTTTACTGAAACTGCCGCCTGGTTTCCGGCTTCCGTACCATTGTTCCAGGTGGAAAACCCTTCCCAGAAAGGAAAATAAATTAATCAGGAGAATCTCAATATAAATGAAGGGATTAAGTCTGGGATATTCACCGCGGAATCTAAGCAAAAAAACGGAGCTGAAAACGGCGATAAAAGAAATGGCGTCGCCAAACCAGACAAATGCAAGTGATGAGAAGATGGATGTGGCAAAAAGGGTAAGAAACGAGCGTGTTCTAAGCTCAGATTTCGTTTGAATCAGCGTTAAAATGCTCATCACAATACCCAGAATTCCCAGGTTTAGAGCAATGTATTCGTCATAAAAAAGGATGATGACTGCGAAAACGGTGATGAAGATTAAGTGGTGTTTTTTCATAATTTATGATTTTTAAAATTGATTTGAGTGTTGAGTTTTAATAGAAAACCGGCGTTTGCTTTTGGTAAACGAAATCTCTGATGTTTTCAAAGTTGTGGGAGAGCAATTTCTCAAAATCCCAATAGTGGAAAGGCCTCATCCGTTTTCCCTTGCGGTACGCCTTCAGATAAATCCTGAAATATTCCGGCAGAATAAGACTTCCCAAAAATATTGCAGCGAGCAGATGCGCATTCATTTTTCCATTTCCCAGGAGCAAAAACTGCATCGCAATTTCTTCCTCGAATCTGGTTCCGCAATCGGTAATCAAATGGTGAACGTCATGATTTTCCATCTTCGGAATCATTGTAAAACCGTGCTTTCTGTAGAATTCGCCGAGTTTCCTCCCCAAAGTATCTTCCTCAAAACCCAATAATTGCTGTTGGGAAAATGCCCATTGCCTTTTCTTTTTTTTAAAGTATTTTCTATAAATATTCTGCGTATTATCATAGACGAAAAGCAGAAATTGAATGCGGATTTTTTTCATAATTTTTATTTTAAAATCGAGGTTCCGATGTAGAAATAGAGAATTGCGACGGGAATATTGATAAGGAGAATTATCGCAGATCTGATGGATTCACTTCTGTACTTTTGATTTACTAATCCATACACTATCAAGCCAATAAATACGAGTAGATTGATGATAGTTCCGAAAATCAAAACAAAATAACCACCAATAGCAAAGCCTTGATTTCCGGAAAAAACATACCCAAAAAGACAAATGTTTCCAAAAATAAACGAAAGCCAAAAAAGCGATTTCCCAATGTTTAAAATTTTAAAGTTTTCCATGATTGTTGATTTATATTAAATAGATTTCAAAGTGAAAATTGTGATCTCTGGTCTGCAATTGAACCGGACTTGGTAAGAATGTCCCAAAGCACGGTTGATGTAGAGCATTCTCCCATCTTTCAGATCGATGATTCCGGAGGTGTATTTTCTGTTTTTAACTGGTAAAATCAACGGTGGCAGAAATGGCGGTCTGGCCTGTCCACCGTGTGTATGGCCGGAGAGAATCCAGCCTTTGTAACCGTTCCAAACATCCAAATCGCAAACATCGGGATTGTGGCAAAGGACGAGATTGGCGTCATCGGGATTGATGTTTTTTGTTAAGTTTTCTGGATGGAAATTCGTTCCCCATAATTCCTCGAAACCGAAAATATTGAGTCCGGCAACTTCCGATTTTTCATCTCTTAGCATGTGAATTTTTGAATCTGCCAGAATTTTTGAAACCTCATCAGCAACATATGCTTCATTCCATTCTGCGCCGTAATCGTGATTGCCGAGAATGGCGAAAGTGCCCAACGTGCCGTGAACAGGTTTCTTCATTACGATTTTAAGCTGTTCAAATTGTTCAGGATTGTTTTCCCAGCAGACAAAGTCTCCGGTATAAACTACGATATCGGGTTTGTAAGCTTTTGCTTTTTGGAAGGAATCAATGAGGAAATTATAATCGAAACGATTGCCGACGTGCAAATCTGAAATCTGCATCAGAACTTTATTATGAAGTTTTGAGGGTAGATTTTTAATCGGTAAATCGTGATGGACAAACTCCAACCAGAATGGTTCGATTTGCCAGGAATATAAACCAAATGAAATCCCAGCTGTTGCGAGTAATGTTTTGGTTATAAACTTTCTTCTGTTCATTTTCTTAATTATAAAGTTCTTTGAATTACAAAGTACATTTTCAAAAAAAATCGGGAGTTATCTTCCCAACAATTTTATTTTCCCAATCCTGAAGGGCGCAAATTAATGTTATCTCCCCAACAATTTTTCCAGATTATTGATATGTTCTGTGAAAGCGTCTCTTCCCTTTTGCGTCACACGGTAAGATGTTCTCGGTTTTTTGCCTACGAATTCTTTTTTCACTTCGATGTATTCTGCCTTTTCCAGCGCTGTGCTGTGGCTGGCAAGATTGCCGTCTGTGGCGCTGAGAAGGTTTTTCATTTCCGTAAAATCAACCCAATCGTTGACCATAAGAACGGACATTATGCCCAATCTTACACGACTTTCGAATTCTTTGTTGAGTTGATTGATATTTAACATCTGTTGGTCAGTTGGTCAGTTGATAAGTTGTGAGTCTATTGATTTAGTAAGTTATTTAACCTGGCTTTTCTCGTGGTAACTTTTAATAGATTTTGAGTATCCACCAATTAATTTACTCACCTCTTCGGCATCTAATATTAATCTGTCAAAATCAAGCGGTGATATATAATTAAGGGAATGTGATAGAAAATTAATCTTATTTGGTAAAGTCTTTTTCTTAAATCCTTCTGCAATATTAGCCGGAATAGACACGGCCGCTCTTCGAATCTGACTGGTTAATGCGTAAACTTCTTCTCTAGGAAAAGCAGCTGTTACTGAATAAATTCCAAGAACAAACTGGTGTGACTTCTGCCAAACCACCAAATCCTTAAAAGATAAAATTGTTGCCATAACTTAAAACTAATTACTAAAAAACTGGTTAACTAATAACTAATCATACTTCCTATACATCAAAGTTCCATAAAAAATATGCAGAAAACCAAATCCGATGGCCCAGAAAATCAATCCCCAACCGAGCCAGAATAATGCAGTCATTCCAAGAATTACTTCACAGATCCCAAGATATTTGACATCGCTTAATGTGTATCGTTCTGCATTAATCAAGGCCAAGCCATAGAAAATGAGCATTGACGGCGCAATTAAAGGAAAATAATGGTGATACCAAAGTGCTATGCAAAAAATCCCGCCTGCAACCAATGGAATGGCGAAGTTGAATAATAGCTTCTTCGTAATTGCATCCCAGATTTTCAGGTTTTTCTTTTTGCTTTTCCTGGCCGTGAAAATGTAGCCGCTGGAAATAGCCAATATCAGAACAATCAACGCAACAAAGAATAATTCCTTTGCCAAAGCCGGTCCGTAGATATTGCGATTGCCATCAAAATAATCGATGCCTTCTCTCTGGAAAACGAAATAAACGTAGACGGAACCCAATAAGGCCACAATCCCAGCAATGACGCCGGACAATCCACTTAATGAAATAAATCTAGAACTGCGTTCCATCATCTGACGGATGTGCGCCAACTCTTCCTGATAATTTTTCGATTCCATAAAAAGAACTTTGAATTACAAAGCTAATCATTATTTTAAAACTTCAAAAATTAATTTTGAAGTTTTTTGAAATAAAAAAAGGGAACAGTGACGTTCCCTTTTAATAAAATTTATTTTTTAATGATTTTAAAAGTGTGAATTCCAGAATCCCGGTCTGTAATTTTGATGAGATAATTGCCCGATACAAGATGACCAATATCTAATTTCAGTTCTTTTCCGGAAACATTTTTCTGTACTATGAGTTTTGAACTCACATCGAAAATCTCGTATTTCCTGACTTCTACCGGTGAAGAAATATTAAGGATCCCAGTCGTGACTGGATTTGGGAATATCCTGATGTTTTCCAACTCACTGTAAGCAACGGAAAGATTTTCTTCGCAGTTGATCAGGGCGTCCCAACCAGGATAGGCAGCACTTGAATCTGAGGTGAACCTGAAAGTCAATGCGCCCATAGGATTGGTTGACTTGAATGTCTGAGGCAAACTACTCATACTGGACGCCGAAAATAATATCGGAGAAAGGATGTCTGGACCATTATAAATAGTCAGTTTGTCACAACAGCCTTCCAGGCTAAACATTGTGAATTTGGCACTTACCAATTTCCCGGCTGACATTGGATAGATTGTTTTGATCCAATTTTCATTATCAGAATAGTTTCCGTTCTGGCCTCCTGAATCATAGAAATGGGCGTCTCCGCAATAGTTTGGAACGGTGCAGAAAGGAACAGCAGACTTCGTCCAATCACTTGTTCCACTGCTGCAGATAGACCTTACGTAGACATCATAACAGGTATTTTCCGTCAAGCCCGAAAGCAGATATGATTTGGTATTCAGAATAATACCGTGACCGGTTGGCGAACTGCCAGCAGGAATGGCTTCAACTTCCCATTGGGTAGCGTTCGAATTCTCTGTCCAGTTGAATTTCAAAGTATTAAAACTTGAACTTTCCAAGACTAGCTGTGTCGGCTTGTTGGCACAAGGCGGCATCGGCTCGCAGATGATCTGTGCATCCCAGCCGGCTTTGTTATTATTGCCGGACGACGGATAAAAAACAAATGTCAAAGCGCCGGTTGACGGGTCTGTGGAAGCCAGTGTTCCCGGCGGCGGTGTTGAATTATAGTAGCTGTTGTACAAAACGGTACCGCCCGCATTCGCACCATTATAGACTGTAAACTGATCGTACTGATAAATGTCAAATAACTCAAAAATAGCTTTGACCCTATTTCCTGAGCCTGACGGGTAGATTGTTTTCACAAAATATTCGTTGGTAGGATAATTGCTCAAAGCGCCTCCCAAGTCATAAAAATGATCACCTGCGCAGTAATTGGCCTGAGTCATCAACAGTTTGGAAATGCCCCATTCCGACTTGCCGCCTGTGCAGACCGATCTGATGTAAACTTTGTAGCCTGTATTCCTCAATAATCCGGTTAAAGTGTACGGACGAGTGGAAATAATGGCTCCGGCGCCAGTTGGTGAACTGCCATCTTTGACCACTTCAATTTCCCATTGCGTTGCATTGGAATTGTCTGTCCAATTAAGTGTTAATGAGTTCTGTCCGGAAGTCTGCAGCGTTATGAATGTTGGAGGATTGGGACATGCCGGCATTGGTTCGCAGATTATTTTTGCGTCCCAGCCTGCTTTGTTGTTAGCGTTTCCTGATGAAGAGAAATAGAATGTCAAAGCACCTGTAGAAATATCCGTGGACGCCAATGTTGCCGGTGGCACAGAATTTCCGGAATTGCTGTATAACACAGAACCGCTGGAGGTATTTACCCCATTGTAAACCGTAAACTGATCATATTGATTAATATCAAACATTTCGAAAATAGCTTTTACTCTATTTCCGGTACCGGAAGGATAAATCGTTTTGGTAAAATATTCGTAATTATTAGGATATCCGCTTACAGCACCTCCGGAATCATAGAAATGATCACCTCCACAGTAATCTCCCTGTGTACAGATTAATTTGGAAACCGTCCAATTGGAATTTCCGCCAGAGCAGATAGATCTGATATATACTTTGTAACAAGTATTACTTTGTAAACCGGTGATTGTATACGGACGGGTGGAAATCAGCGTTCCGCTTCCCGTAGGTGTATTTCCATCTTTTACCACCTCTATTTCCCATTGCGAGGCATTGGAATTTTCCGGCCAGGTAACCGTAAGGGAGCTCAGATTTGAGGTCTGAAGGGTGATTTCTCCAGGTGCATTGGGACAAGGCGGCATAGGCTCGCAGATGATTTTCGCATCCCAGCCTGCTTTATTGTTGATATTTCCTGATGTAGAAAACGTAAAAGTCAATACGCCGGTTGCAACATCTGTAGAAGCTAAAGTTCCCGGTGGTGTTGAATTACTGGTATTACTACTGTACAAAACTGAACTATAAGAAGTACTTGCCCCATTATAAACGGTGAATTGATCATATTGATTAACATCAAACATCTCGAAAATAGCTTTCACTCTATCTCCCGACTTTGAAGGATATATGGTTTTTGTAAATGATTCATAATTATTGGAATATCCACCTGTAGCGCCTCCGCTGTCATAAAAATGATCACCACCACAGTAATCTGCCAATGTAGCGAATACCTTGGAAATACCCCATTCAGACGTTCCCGCAGAGCATAAAGATCTTACATAAACCCTATAAAGCGTATTGGACTGTAATCCTGTGATCGTATAAGGTTTTGTACTGATCACCGTTCCCGTGCCAGTTGGGGAATTGCCCTGTTTCACAACTTCTATTTCCCATTGTGCAGCATTTGAAAGATCGGTCCAATTTACAGTCATACTGGTTAGCGCAGCATTCTGCAGTGTGATAGACTTTGGATATTCTGAACATGCAGGAGTAGGTTCGCAGAAGATCTCAGCATCCCAGCCAGACTTTACAGAGCTTCCGTCAGATTTAAAAGCAAAAGTCAAAGCGCCGGAAGGATGAGTCGATCTGAACACAGAAGGCAATTCTGACATATAGCCGCTACTGAATAAAACTGGATAAGTCCTGTCCGGTCCGTTGTAAACGGTAAGCTGATCACAACAAGATTCTAACAAAAACTCATTAAAAACCGCTCTTACTCTGTTGCCGGAAACAGATGGATAAATAGTTTTTGACCAGTTTTCATTGTCTTTATAATTTCCATTTGGGCCTCCGGTATCATAGAAATGATCACCTGCACAATAATCCGGAGCAGAGCACAATCTTGCAGGCGCAGACCAGTCGGACTTCCCGGCTGAGCAAAGCGACCTGATGTAGACGTCATAACAGGTGTTCTTTGTAAGCCCTGATAAGGTGTATGGTTTTTGAGATGACACAGTGCCGGAACCTGTCGATGTTGTACCAGCCGGAACTACTTCTACTTCCCACTGTGCAGCATTGGATGTATCTTCCCAGTTAAAGGTCATCGACGTGGAAGTGGAAGCTGTGAGTACAATATTTTTTGGCATTGTAGGACAGGCAGGTTTTGGTTCGCAAAGAATGGTAGCATCCCAGCCTTCATCTCCTGTGCCGTAAGAATAAAAAACAAAAGTCAAAGCACCGGTTGGATGGGTAGATCTGTAAGTGTACGGCAGCTGACTCATTGATGAACCGCCGAATAACATTGGCGACCCTTGATTTGGACCATCATAAATATAAAAATAAGAACAGCAGCTTTCCACCTTGAATTTGTTGAATACAGCCGAAACGCGGTCACCTGGATTTTCAGGATAGATCGTTTTTATTAAGTTATCCGACGGCAAATAGTTTCCATTCTCACCGCCTGAATCATAAAAATGGTCACCGCCACAATAATCTGCGTTCGTACAGAAATTGCTTCCTTTAATCCAAGGTGAATACGCACCATCATCCGAGCATACAACTCTCACATAGACTTCGTAGCACGTATTTTTTATCAGTCCCGTAATCGTATAAGGATTTGATGTAGCGATAACGCCGTTTCCGGTTGGAGTCTGCCCTGTTGGTACGGCTTCAACTTCCCATTTGCCCGATAAGCTGCTGCTATTCCAATTGACAGTGAGGCTGTTTGTGCCCGCACTTACCAGTTGTACAAAAGTAGGACCTGTACAAAACGTGTTGAAGGTATTAGCAGGAGAATAAGCACTTTCTCCACAAATATTCTTGCCTTTTACTCTCCAGTAATATTTTGCGCCGGTAGCTAAATTTTGATTGAATCTATTTGTTTGCGAAGTGTATGTTTCCTTCACAGAAAAGTCAGACAGATTGGAGATCTCGAGGATGTATGATTCCGTATTAGAATCCGCAGTCCAGGTGAATTCTGTGTTTGTAAAATTGACAGAAAGATTATTGTTAGTTGGCGTCAATAAACTGGGAGTGGCGACCGTATTGTCAAAAATTGTAATCGTCAATGGATATTCGAAAGAATCTGCACCACTTTCTCCTTTGATAATCAGATTATATTTTCCTTTCTGCACGCCAGATATTCCACTGAAATTAAGGACAAATGTACCTTCACCGGACAATTCTGCAGGAGTAAAGTTTGCTGAAAGCCCATTTGGCAAGTTGAGAGCAGATAAATGAACTTGGTTGGAGAAACCGTTTTTCACATGGAAATCAAAATTCACGGCCAGATCAGCACTTGTGTTTTTGCAGATTTTTATATTATTGTCGGCCGTATTAAACCAAAAATCGGTTGTCACAATACCGGACGCAATCAAAGAATAATTTTGGGATTGATTGGCAAGAGTTCCTTTATGCTTGATCTTTAAATTATAAGTTCCAGCAGATGGTGTATTGATTTCTATTTTTTCGACATTATCAAGATTGTTAACACCAGTGGTAGCTGCTGCATTGAGATTCGCAGGATTCAGTTTCCAGGGATAATAATCTACGCCGTCTCTGGAAAGAACGATATCCAGATCATTGACGAGGTTTGGTGTAGCATCGTCTGTCACATTAGAGGGTAAATTTCCAACAGGATCTGTCCAGGAAACCGTTACCACCAGCGCATTTACACCATCACTGCTTAGGACAACATCCTTCACCTCACCATCAGTCAGTGTATTTTCCTCAATTTTTGCAAAGAGATTTTTATTCTTAATGATGTTAGCCATCTTCTCCGCGTTGATCAGACCCCAGCCAAATTTGTAGTCCGGGCCTGGCGATGTTCCCGCCTCATCAGCAGAATGAATCATCAAGCCTTTGAGCGTAGACGCCTTCATATAGGAGTTATAGATCTGATTGTGGTACTGCTGAAGCAGCAGCAATGTACCGCCTACACTTGGCGATGCCATAGAAGTACCATCATAATAATCATAAGAAGTGTTCGAATCACTGACTGAAGAGAAGGTATGAACGCCTTTAGCCGAAATATCCGGCTTGATTCTGCCATCATCTGACGGACCCCAACTGCTGAAGTCGGACATCACAACAGAAGATGAATTTGTATAATTCAAAACTTCTTCCACAGCTGCAACCGTGATCACATTTTTGCCAAGGGCGTGTCCGGTGATAAGGTCATAACCATTCTTGCCGGTATTGACACCATATACTCTGGAATTTCCTGCCGCGCAAACCATCTGAAAATAAGGTGCATTGAAAAGTATTTCATCAAAATCCTTTGAGACCTGATCATACTTACCAAATTTATCTACAGTAACATAGTAAGGATTGTAACCATAAGAATGGTTGGAAATCAGAAGTCCGGCAGCTGCAGCACTGGCGACTTCAGAAATATCATTGTTCCAGTCATAGGCATTGGCACTACCTTTAAAAGCCATTCCCCTTGCATTCCCATTTTGCACAGCATCTGTCCCAATCATAGTTCCCGCCACGTGAGTTGCGTGCGGATGCAGATAGGGCGAACCGTCCATTAGGGAAATTCTGTTCGAGAAAAGTTCGTGGGTGAGAAGCGGACTTCCAGCATCCCAAACGCCCGCAACCATCCCTTGTCCTTCTATGGAAAGTCCCAGGCTACCGCCGCTATACAGCCGGTCTGCTCTGGACGTTGTACCAGCGCCACGGTTTTCTGTAATATAATAGATGGGTTTAAGATCTTTTGTAACCCCGACCAATCGTGAATAGGTAGAATCTGTAATGATGATCTTCTGCCAGCGATTCTTCTCTGCCAGTGAGTTGGCTAGATTAAAACTTAAGTCAAATTTTTTCTTTTGAGTTTCTGATAGAGACCTCAAATAATCCACCTTGGTTGACTGTTGGATTTTGCTTAGACTTTGCTGATTTTGGGAATAGAAATTTAAATTTGAAAATAGAAATATTAACAAATAGAACCGGTAGATATTTTTCATGGTAAAAGTTTCCCAAAAATATAAAAAATTCTTAACATTTCTTAATTTTTGTTAAAACAATATCAATCTGTCGATTTCCAGATTATATCAATAATTTTTGAAAATAAATACCTTATTATGAATGCAGTGAATCTACAAATCCACCACTTTTTTTCATATCTTATAAACCGTTCCCCGGAAACCTGCAACCACCTCATCATTTTGATTTTTCACTGTGATGTCGTAAACAGCCGTTTTACGGGTGTCAGTAAGTAAAACACTTTCGGCAGTCAGGATATCGCCATCTCTTGCGGCTTTTGTAAAATTAATATAACAATTGAGTGCAACGGCAGCGTCACCCGTATTGTTCGAAGAAAAAGCCAGTGCCGAATCTGCAAATGCGAAAGTCACGCCTCCGTGTACGGTTCCCAAACCATTGATCATTTCAGGTTTTACGGGCATTTTTAGCAAGCAGTAATTTTCTTTAATATCGGAAAGTTCTATTCCCAGCCATTGGGAAAAGCGGTCTTTTCCGTACATATATTCGGCAGTTTCTCTTGGGTTCATAAATGATGATTGATAAATGATGAAAGTTTAAAGATGGACGATAGATAATAAAACGCTCAAACCATCAGATGCTCAAACGACTCCGCGCTCCCTCTCCGACTTACTTCCCTTTGTAATTTGGCAACCGTTTTTCTATAAAAGCGGTGACACCTTCCCGGAAATCTTCTGTCTCAGCGGCATCCTGCTGGATGATGGATTCGTAATCTAACTGTTCTTTAAGTGTGAAATCATAAGATTTATTGAAGGCCTTCTTAGTCAGATAAAGCGCTGTCGTAGCCGAATGCGCAAGCTGTGTCAACACTTCCATCGATTTTTCTACAAATTCTGAATCCGGGAAATAGTCGGCTATCAAACCAATCTTCTTGGCTTCCGCTGCAGGTACTTTTTTTCCGGTGAATGACAGGTAACTGGCCAATTGCTTTCCTACTAATTTTGGTAAAAAGTAAGTGCCTGCAGTATCCGGAATCAAACCAATATTGGCAAATGCGAATGAAAAATAGGCACTTTCGACGGCTAAAGTAAAATCGCAGATGGAAGCCAACATAGCACCAGCGCCCACGGCTGGACCGTTGACCAGCGCAATTACAGGCTTTTTACACTTCACTATTTCCAAAACCAGAGGATTGTAGTATTCGATAACGAAACGCTGAATCGCTCTGTCGTCCTCATCCTCGCCAAAACTGAGTGCTTCTTTGAGATTCTGGCCGGCGCAGAAAGCCTTTCCTCTGCCTGCAATTGCAACGCATCGCACGTTCTCATCATCGCTGAAGTGGTGAATGGCATGACGCAATTCCGAAAGCATTGTCTTGGTAAGGCTGTTGTAACTTTCCGGCTGATTCAGGTAAATCAGCTGTAGTCTGCCATCATACTGCGCGTCTATTTCTATTTGAGTGTAATTCATGTTGCATAATTATTGTTAGTTGCAATTTAATATATTTTATTGAAAGCATCTGAGAAAGTTCTATTCTCAAAATAACAAAAGCCGGACATTGCTGACCGGCTTTTGCTTTATAAAGTAATATGAAATTATTTGATCATTAATTTCTGGGTGTAGTTCGCTTTCGGGGAAGTTACTTTAAGCATATAAACACCTTTTGTAAGGTTTACATTGAACTCATTTGTAGATTCACCGGTAAGACCGCTGAAGCCTGAAGTATGTACTACCCTGCCATTCATATCATAAATTGTCACCTTGGCATTGCCTCCGAGATCTTTTGATTTGATGAAGAAATTACCGTTTGAAGGATTAGGATACACCTTGATATTGTTGGAATTGAAAGCATTCTCGTTGACTGCCAATGCCTGTGTATCTCTGGTACATAATTCTAACGACCAGGTGGTTACTTTGCCTGTAAGATTTCTTACATTATCGGAAACGAATAGATTCCAGATACCTTTTGTGTCATTCCCCTTGAAGATTGATAATGACTCATCCGGTTTTACACTTCCGGCAATTGGCGATGCGCAAATGTATGCAGCACCTTCATCACTGAATGTAGCGGTGATGCCTGAGCTGGTACATTTTCTGTTCCACAGCCAAGCACTTTGACCAAGAGGACCTTGAACACCTACTACCAGCTGGCTTGTTCTTGGGTGCTCTACTGTTGGTTTCACACTTATTTTTGTAATGACTTTAGAATCCTGAACATCTATCGGAACCATAATCTGCGGAGATGAGATTGGTCCGTTGGTAGAACCAGTTCCGTCGTTGATATCTACCGGAGCTCCTGCATAGGTATATGTTGTACACACCTCGCCTGCTGCAGAATAGTCTATGACAAAACTAGGACTCATCGCAAAGTAAACATTGTCCACCGCCTCTATCATAAAGTAAGCGTTTGCAGCTTGAGAACCAGCAGGAATTGTCACGGCTTCTTCACCGTCGTTGGCGGTATTAGCGGCAACAGTGGTGAATGTTTTACCACCGTCAAGAGATAATTTGATATTGACGTTAGCTGTATTGACAGGTGCTGCATTGGTATTGGCAACATTCCATTTGACGCTGTAATTTCCGCTAGAAACAAGGCTTTCACCAAAAGTCGGTGCTGTCACCACAAAAGGTCCGGCAGCAGCACTTACCGTTACAATTACCTCATCTGTAGCAGTCTGAGCACCGGCAGCAGAATTATCCCTCGCTGTCAATGTAAAATTAAGAGTTCTTCCTACGCTGGAAAGTGCTTCCCAACGGGTTGCGCTTACACCGGCCAACACTTTCCCAAATTCTGGGAAGTATCTTACAGGCTCAGATTTTGGCGGGAACATTTTAAAATTCGGGCCACCTGCTTTTGTTGGAGAAGCGTAAGATCCGGAACCAAACTGAGCTGATGCAGTAGCCGAATTATTTTGCTCCCAGACATAAGACATGGGTTCATTTTCCGCATCGGTCACAGTTCCTTTCAGTACAAATGGTGTACTGATTGGGATGGTAACATTTGGACCGGCGTTGACAACTGGTGGTGTATTTGTAATTGGTGTGTTTACGGCGCAGGCTTTATTGGCCAGATTGTTCTGAATCTGCAGAATATTTCTGTAAGTAAAAAAGTCATTGGAATTGAACTGCGTATCATAAGCACCTGTAATTCCGGTATAAGCCATAATAGTATTGCCACTGCCGACTTCTACCTGAACGCCTGAACCTTCTGATCCACTGTAGGTATGCGTATGGTTGCCGCCCACCTGATGTCCGATTTCGTGCGCTACATAATCGATATCAAAAATATCACTTACCGGAATGTAATGCGAGGTAAATCCGGAGCCTTTACTGCCATTTGTACAGATACAGCCGATGCATCCCGCATTACCGTTTGGACTGGCGTAAACCACTACGTGCCCGATGTCATAATTGGCTGCACCTATCACAGTATTGAGCGTAGACTGCACCTGTGAATTGTAAGAACCTGTGTAAGGATCGGATGCTGCATCAAGATAGATGATTGGCAAGATATCTATAAGGTTGAAATGGACTGCGAGATCTTTCTCATACAAGGCATTCACCCTTGTTACCGTATTGACGATAGCCGTCAAAACTACAGCTTTTTTTTCATCATCTGTACCGGATTCGGCACCGGCTCTGGTGATATGGTACTGGGAATATTCTGCCTGAGCAGACATTGCCAGTCGGAAAGCTTTGTAAACCTGATTACTTGATCTGCTACCTGTATTTTCCTGATTGCTTTGAAGCACTTCATCCATTGTGGAACAGATAAATTCATCTTTCTGATCCAAAATTCTGGAAGATGACGAGTATGCTGCATAGACGTCATTTCCTGCAGTATAAGCCTCTACAAAGCTGGAACTTCCTGTCCGGAATGTGGAAGATGACACACCCTGATCAGAAACCGTGAACCTTAAATAGGCAGATTTATCCGTCACACCAATTCCCATATAGGATCGGATGTTTGGAAACATCGCCTGAACTTCCGGTGTGAAATTGGAGTATTCCCAAACCAGAAATTTTTCCAGAACGCCTTCTGCATTTGGCATCAGCACTTCTACACCTTTCTGTCCCGAGAATTTTTCCGGTGCATTTTGTAGTTTTGATTTTAAAAGTGACTTATCCAGAGAGAACAGTTGTTTCTCTTTCAAGCTGGCAAACTCTTCCTTCACCTGCTTACTCGTGTTGCTCACTTTCGTCCATTGGGCAAAGCTCAACAGTGGTAAAGCCAACACAGACATTAGTAAATACTTCTTCATATTAAAAATTTTCCTGCAAATTAACAATTTTTAAGTAATTTTCATAATATTAAGTTAAGATTATTACCGATATCAAATTTATAACGTCCGAATGACACATTACTCGAAAAACACGGAGGCATAAAAGTACCCGCATCATAAAAATTGCCGGCAGATAACCGCCAGCAATTCAGATATAGAAATAATACTTTCCTTTACTTTTTTATTAGCTTGTTTGTCAAAGTAATATTAGAGGACGTTTTAGTTTTAACGATATAAACGCCTTTAGCCAGATGGCTCACATCTATTTTAGACTGATTACCGTTGATGGTTTTTACCACTTTACCACTGGCATCAAATATAGTAACGGAGATCACTTTCATCGACTCCATATTTCTGTATTCAAAATAATCCTGAGCCGGATTTGGGTAGATATCCACTTTTGATCTGGAGTCTGCATCTGCCACATTCAGAAAGTCACATTCGGCATTCAGCTCATACAGACCTTCCTGATTCAGCAGCTGAAACCAATCGTAGGTATTGCCGCCCATTGCAATACTTTCCCCTACAACGCCTTCACCCGTTTCATAATGCGCTGTGGTAGACCAGGCATTGGCATCAGACTTTGTACTCATCCAGACTCTCCCCTCAGACATCATTCCGTTCAGGATAATCGGAGTAGCCAATTTGATTTTTACTTTTCTAACGATGAACTCATGCAGAGGCTCATAACCAACATCTTCGTAAGATTCTATCGTGCTGTTTGTGACAGCCAGGATCTGCTGATTGGGGATGTTTCTTCTCGGATCTTCAGGATCTTCGGGGGAAGAAAGCGTGTTGTCATAGAATATAAAATTCACAAAAGTAGGTGGCAGTTTGCTCGCCAAGGTCACCACAACACTGTTGATTTTAATAGACTGATTGGCCGCCAACGGAATATCAACTGCAGCCTTCTGACCACCGTTTCCGATGATGAAAATCCCGTTTTCTTCCTCCGTATCATTGATGACGACGGTATTACAGGTTTCTGCTTTTGCAGCTGCTTTTTTTGATTGAGAACTTCTTGGAGTAGAATCAGAGAAAGATTTTCCGTAGCCTAGGCTTTGAGAATGTGCCAGCAGAGATCCAAAGGCGGAGAAAAGGAGTAAGCTTTTTTTCATAATTAATAATTTAAGATTTAGTAAAACAGTTCAGATAAAAAATTAGTCACTTGTCTAATTCTTTAAAGTAAATGTAGATGTATAAATCATTAAAAAATAACATTATCCTTTCGAAATATCATATTTTTAAAGCAAAATAATATATATAAAGCATTGATATGCAATTATTTATTATTTTTAAATTTTAATTCTGCCTCGCGCAGAAATGCAGACGGCGAAATACCAGTCACACCTTTGAATACCGTAGCAAAAGCGCTGTGCGAAGAAAAACCTGCGTGCTCTGCCAGATAACTTATCTTATAATTGAGGAATTCCGGACGTTCCAGAATCTGCTTACAGATATAATTGATCCGCAGCTCATTAATATAAGTATTGAAATTTTTCTCCTTATGTTTTTTAATTGTTTCCGAAAGATAAGTCGGATTGGTTTTGAACAGCACTGCGAGACTCGCCACAGAAAGTTTGGAATTGGTAAATTTATCAGAAGCTTCAAACTTCTCCAGTTTTTCAAGAATCGCGGATTCTGCAGCACTGGGAACTGAGAAGGACACTTTCTCCTTTCCCACCTCAACTTCCGGCCCCAGCAAATTATCGTGCTGACTATTATCCAGATTTTTCAGGAAGTTCTGATAAAGCAGTTTTTCCCGCTTTCTTTTCTGATTGATAACAAAGATGAAAATTCCGGCGGATAAAATCAGGAGCACACAAAGGATCAAAAGCAGCAGATTATGATTTTCCCGTTCATCAATTTTCCCTACCAAATCCTTCTGCTCTGCATTGACGGCCGTCACAATGGCCTTTTGGTTATTTTCCTTGACATCAGGATCCAGTTTCAGCAATTTCTCAGAATATTCGATATACTTTTTGTTGTTGCCCAGTTTTTTGAAAGACAGAATAAGCTGCCTGTACATGTCAGCTTTCAGCCTGTTGTCCTTAAAATCAGGATCATCCAGAACCGTTTCTAATGAATCGATGGCGCGTTTTGTTTCGTCTCTATTAGTATAAACTTTTGCTAACATATTGTAAACGAAATATTTAAACTCCTTATTTTCAGTATTTTTTACGGCAATAGCTTTATTAAGGAAATACTCTGCAGAGTCATTTTTTCTGAGATAAGTATTGGCCACGCCGATATTATAGAATATGCGCTGGTATTGGAATATGTTTTTCTTATCCGGACTTCCGTTTTTTTGAAGCGCAGTCAAACCACGCTGGTAATTTTTTTTAGCGAGCGCAAAATTTTCTCTGTCGGCTTCCAGATTGCCATATTCTATGAAAAGCCTCGCAGTGAGATAGTTTTTTTCGTAACCGTTTGGGAGCTTTTCGACTTGGCTTTTTGAAAGATCGAGGTAAGGTTTTATTTTTTCGGGATAATTCAGAAAAGAATACTGATTGGCTATAGAACCGTAGATTTTGGCCATCAACAAAGGATTATTCAGTTTTTCTGCTATCTCCTTGGCCATAAAAAGCATTTCGGTCGATTTAGCAAAATCCGCCTTTTTTATTTTAAGATAAGCATCAGCCATCGTCATTCTCACCTTATATTTTTCCTCTTCAGAAATAGCCTGTTCAAGCTTTTTGACGCTTTGCGAAATGACAGATTCTGGTGAAATTTTACTCTTGTCCAAAGTCTCGGAGCCGGACAGATCTTCCTGATTCTGTTGCTGCGCCCAACAAAAATCAAGTAGAAAAAAGGACATTAAAATAATTAAAAAGCGAGTCAATTTCAGATTTTTCAGAATCAAATTTATAAATAAAAAATTCGATTATAAACATTATCAAATCAGCAATCATAATCCTTTACCATTTGACCAGTTTATCGGATTAAAATTGATCAGCAATCGGAAAAATTGTCCGCATCATTTTATTAATTTTTAAATAATTCGGAAATTTTGTCCTATAATTTTAAATATTCAACAAAAGAACACTTTTTGCGATCAACAATCCGAATTAAATAATTGATAAGCATTAAGATTAGAATTAGAAACTTTAGTCTTAATGTTTTTAATAAAATCAGCATTTTACATATAGGAATTGTACAAATTTTGATGAAACAATTCAATAATTAACCAGCAACTAACAACTATAAATAATATGAACTTACACCAATATACCGTAAAATCACAGGAAGCCATTCAGGCCGCTCAGCAAGTGGCGATGGAATTTGGCAATCAGCAAATAGAACCTCAACATCTTCTGGAAGGAATTTTTCAGACGGATGAAAATATTTCACCTTTCTTACTGAAAAAATCCGAAGCAGATGCCACTTTGGTAAGAGAGCGAAACAGAGAAAATTTAGAGAAACTTCCGAAAGTACAGGGCGGAAACATTTACCTTTCACAATCAGCAAACAAAGTTTTGCTGGATGCTCCGAACATCGCTAAGAAAATGGGCGATGAATTCGTAACCATTGAACATCTTTGGCTTTCATTGTTAGAAACCAGTTCAGAAGTTTCAAAAACCTTGAAGGATATGGGCGTCACCAAAAGTCTTTTGGAAGGTGGAATTAAAGAATTAAGAAAAGGTAGTAAAGCGACTTCTGCAAGTACGGAAGAGACTTATCAATCCTTAAATAAATATGCTAAAAACTTCAACGAATTAGCAGCAGAAGGAAAATTGGATCCGGTAATCGGACGTGATGAAGAAATCAGGAGAGTTTTGCAAATACTTTCGAGAAGAACGAAAAATAATCCGATTTTAATCGGTGAACCTGGCGTTGGTAAAACTGCGATCGCAGAAGGAATTGCACACAGAATTATTTCCGGAGATATTCCTGAAAATCTGCAGGATAAAACCTTGTATTCATTGGATATGGGTGCTTTGATTGCCGGTGCAAAATATAAAGGTGAGTTTGAAGAACGTTTGAAATCTGTTGTAAATGAGGTGATTAAATCAGACGGACAAATTATTCTTTTCATTGACGAAATCCACACTTTGGTTGGAGCCGGCGGTGGCGAAGGCGCAATGGATGCCGCAAATATTCTTAAACCTGCTTTGGCAAGAGGAGAATTAAGAGCGATCGGGGCAACAACCTTAAATGAATATCAAAAATATTTTGAAAAAGATAAAGCCTTGGAAAGACGTTTCCAGAAAGTGATGGTGGAAGAACCAGATACAGAATCGGCGATTTCTATTTTGCGTGGAATTAAAGATAAATACGAAGCGCATCACAAAGTAAGAATCAAAGATGAAGCAATTATTGCAGCGGTGGAAATGTCTCAAAGATATATTTCAGATCGGTTTTTACCGGATAAAGCGATCGATTTAATTGATGAAGCTTCGGCTAAACTGAGAATGGAAATCAATTCAAAACCTGAAGAGCTGGACGTTCTCGACAGAAAACTGATGCAGATGGAAATCGAGTTGGCAGCTATTTCGCGAGAGGGAAATCAAACTAAAATCGATCATTTAAAAGAAGACATTTCGAAAATTTCTGAAGAAAGAAACGAAATCAACGCCAAATGGCTGAAAGAAAAACAGAAATCTGAGGATTTAACGTCCATTAAAAAAGATATTGAATCTTTAAAACTCGAAGCCGAAAGAGCTTCAAGAGCCGGAGATTACGCCAAAGTTGCTGAAATTCAGTACGGAAAGATAAAAGAGAAAGAAGATGCTTTGCAGAAACTCGAATTGGAGATGCAAAACCATCAGAATGAATTGATTAAAGAAGAAGTAACCGCAGATAACATCTCCGAAGTGATTGGAAAATGGACCGGAATTCCTGTAACCAAATTACTTCAATCTGAAAGAGAAAAATTACTGCATCTTGAAACTGAACTTCATCACAGAGTTGTCGGTCAGGAAGAAGCAATAGAGGCGGTTGCAGATGCGATTAGAAGAAACAGAGCAGGTTTGAGTGACGAGAAAAAACCAATTGGAAGTTTTCTGTTTTTAGGAACAACTGGAGTTGGTAAAACTGAGTTGGCGAAAGCATTGGCTGAGTTTTTATTCGATGATGAAAACAATATGACGAGAATCGATATGAGTGAATATCAGGAGCGTCATTCGGTTTCTCGTTTGGTTGGTGCGCCTCCGGGATATGTGGGCTATGATGAAGGCGGACAGTTGACGGAAGCCGTGAGAAGAAGACCTTATTCAGTTGTGCTTCTGGACGAAATTGAAAAAGCGCATCCCGATGTTTTCAACACGTTGTTGCAGGTTTTAGATGATGGTCGTTTGACCGATAACAAAGGTCGTGTGGTGAATTTCAAAAATTCAATTATCATTATGACTTCCAATTTGGGTTCGCATATCATACAGGAGAATTTTGAAAATATTACCGAGGAAAATCAGGATGAGATTGTGGACAAAACTAAGATTCAGGTTTTTGATTTATTAAAACAAACGCTTCGTCCGGAATTTCTCAACAGGATTGATGAAACGGTGTTGTTCCAGCCTTTAAGAAAAAAAGAAATCGGAAAAATCGTTCAGTATCAGTTGAGAGGTTTCAATGATCTGTTGCTGAAAAGAAATATCATAATGACTGCGACGCAAGACGCTCTAAATTATTTAACCAACAAAGGCTATGATCCTGTTTTCGGAGCAAGACCTTTGAAAAGAGTGATTCAGCAGGAAGTTTTGAATAAATTATCAAAAGAAATCCTCGCAGGAGCCGTGAACGACGGTGACAGAATTACGCTGGATTATTTTGAGGAAACAGGTTTGGTTTTCAGACCGGTGGAATAAGAGTTAAATTTTTCATATATATATATTAGAACAAAGAAAACCTCAGCTAATTTGGCTGAGGTTTTTGATTTTATTAAAGTATTATAAAAAAACAGAGTTTAATTGATAGTTTTTATACCTGTTATTTCAAAAGGTGTTTCATACTTTACATTAGGAGGCTGAACTGGAGTTTGCGGGTCCGTGTAACCTTGATCTGTAGTAAATATATCCCCTGTATTCTCAATACGGAAGTAAGCATTAAAAGTATTGACATCATTACCGGTAACTGGCAATCTTGGAACACACCAAAACCAATCATCTCCGTAATTAAATCTAATGGTCATTTTATACCAATAACGACCAGATTGCAAGTTTAGATCCTTAATACTAGTATCAACCTTATAAACAAGCTTTGCCTGTTGATTCATAGTAGAAGAGGTTGTAAGATGATTAACTCTATATATATTAGTAGCTGTTATAGATTTAAACAAATTATCATTCATATTTCCGTAAACCTTTTTTGAAGTGGACAGTTTTGGATCTCCGTCATAAATCTCTAAAACAAGGGTTTTAATATAACTGACACTATTTGGTAAAATATCAGGATTCATGATGAAAAAAGAAAAATTTTCGATTTTCCAGCTTTCATTTTGTGGAATAATAAAATCATCTGAAACAGTATGTCTCGCATCTTCAGTCCAATTCAGATACAATGCATATAACATACCTTCACTCCCAGCGGGAATTTCACTGAATTCAAAACCTGCCGGCGCATTCAATCCTGTCGTAGAAATTTTTCCAGTAGAAAGAGTTCCATTTTTGTAGCTTAATGCTTCCTCTCTTTTAGAATCATCTATAAGACCGTCAGTGGCACAGCTCGTAGCAAAAGCTGAAATAATAAGAATAAATAAATAATTTCTCATGATAATTAATTTTTATACTACTAAGTTACTAATTTAATAACAAATACCAATTTTTAATGCATTATTTCTACTATAGTCATTTTTTGATTTTCTTAGTTTGATATAAAAATAAACCTCAGCTATTATTGAGCTGAGGTTTTTGATTTTATTAAAGTAATTGGCCTTATTTAATACTAACCAATTCTACATCAAAAATAATGGTAGAACCACCTGGTATTGCATCTCCAGCTCCCTGGTCGCCGTAAGCCAAATCGGAAGGAATGTAGAATCTGTATTTGGAACCTTTGCTCATCAGCTGGATGCCTTCTGTCCAACCTGGGATTACTGCGGCTAAATTGATATCCATTGGCGCACCTCCATTCTTGTCGGTTGAGTCAAAAACAGTTCCGTCTAAAAGTTTCCCCGTATATTTTACCTGTACAATATCGGACGCTTTTGGTTTTGTTTTCCCGTCACCTTCCTGAAGAACCTCGTATTGTAAACCTGAAGCAGTGGTTTTTACTTTAGGGTTGCTTTTATTTTTAGCCAAAAATTCCAGACCTTTTTTCTTATTATCATTAGACTGTGATCCCGCTTCAGACTGCTTTTTTTGATGCTGTTTCATCATAAAGTCCTGCATAAAACTGTTCATTTCTTCAGCCGGCATCAACTTCTTCTTTGTGCTGTCCAACTCTTCTTTGATACCCTGAGCTAAAAGATCCGGATCAACTTTGAAACCTTCCTGTTTCATATTTTGTGCGATACTCATACCGATATAGTAAGAGGCTTTTTGCTCATCTGTATACTTGCTGTCGTCTTTCTTGCCATCTTTTTCAGAGCACGAGAAACTCAATGCTGCTATGCAAAATAATGCAATAGTCTGTCTTTTCATTTTATAATTTTATGATTAACGAATTAATGGCTGCAAATCTATTATTAATAATAGAAACTTTCGTATTGCAAAGAATTTTTCTACTGCAAATTTTAAAAATTATTATCAGGATTACATAATAGAACTAAGAAAGTCTTAGCTGAATTTTTTAAGTTTTGTTGAGCAAGGAAATATTTCGTATTTTTAAATTTAATCATAATATAATATGAAATCATTATTTATTGGAGTATTTATCATTTTATTTTCTTTAAAATCAAACAACTGTAATTATCACAATACTGAGACTTTATTTTTAGGATATGAAAAAATGGAAGGCTATATTGATGAAAGAAAACCCGAATATCAATGGTTTAGAAAAACACTTATTAAATTTAAAAATGACAGCGTTTTTATTGACCAAAGCCCAATATCTATCAATAAAAATGACACTCTTAAGTCAGAAAGTGATGGTGGATTTTATTATTATAAAGGAATCAAAAATGAAAATGCAAATCAAATAAAGATTTCAACAAAAGAAATTTCTTGTGATTTTTGTCCAACGGAAGTGAAAAGAAACTCCAATGGCGAAAATGTAAAAGTAAAAAGAGAGAAAAATCTTGTTGCCAAGAGAGTTGGCAATAATTTACAAATTGGAAATGATGTATATAAAAAAGTAAAAATTGGAAAATTGAAATTACGAAGTGAATTCTTAAAATAAATAAAAAAACGCCACAATCATCTTGTGGCGTTCCTATTTTAAAAACTCTTCAAATTATCCCCAACCGTATAATCCATAAAAATCCCACCATCCAGATTGATAGATTTAATTTTCTTCTTAACTGGAATATTCAGATTCGTTACCTTCTGGTCTTTCTCCCAAACCGCCGGCGTAAAATGTCCTTTCTCCGTTGTCCCATCATCGTAAGTCAAAACCACATCAAACGGAACTGCAAATCCACCGACATTCTCAACCGTTAAGACCAATTGTTTGTCTTGCTGAGTCACAGATGCAATTTTCAAATCAATATAATTGTTGGTATAAAACCAATTATTAAAAAACCAATTCAAATTTTTCCCGGAACCTGCATTCATCGAATTAAAATAATCCCACGGAATCGGATGTTTCCCGTTCCAGTTATCCATATAAGTGTGAAGTGCTTTTTTGAATAACTCATCACCCAGATAATCCTTCAAAGCCAAATAAGACAAAGACGATTTCACATACGCATTATTCCCGTAACCTGAGCCTGCAAGCTGAGAACTCATGGTGATGACCGGTTGATCTTCTTCTGCAGAAGCATCATTGATCCAACGTTTCACGCGGAAATTTTTAAAAAATTCATCCGCTTTTTCCTGTCCGTTTTCAGCAATACCAATCAAATATTCCAAGGTTGTAGCCCAGCCTTCATCCATATAAGCATACCGCGTTTCATTGATTCCCATATAAAAAGGAAAATAAGTATGCGCAATCTCGTGATCCGCCGTCAGTCTCGCATCCTGGAAATCGTCCGGGATACTCGTATCGTTGATCATCATCGGATATTCCATATCGGCATAACCTTGGACAGCTGTCATCGCAGGGAATGGATATTCGACGCCAGGCCAGTTTTCTGAAAACCATTTCAGGTTGTAACGCATCCATTCCGTATATTTTTCAAAATCTTTTGCGCCAACTTTGTAAGCAGCCTGTACGCTCGCTCTTTTTGTTATCAACTGAACACTAGACGCATCCCAAACGTAATGATTGCTCAGGGCAAAACAAAAATCAACAATATTATTTGCTTTGAATTTCCAGATATTCCATTCGCTTTGCTTCGTCACTTTGCCTGATTTCATTTCAGATTCAGTGGCAACATGAATGATTTTATCTGATTTTAACGATTCTTTAAACCGTTTTAAATATTCAGGTTGTAGAACTTCTTCAGGATTCTGGAAAT
>Ga0308164_10000245_pt1 | contig 119420 bp, 101 predicted proteins | sample PhyTR2_FD_201031 | JGI IMG/M metagenome (GOLD analysis project Ga0308164, IMG submission 201031) | Phyllosphere microbial communities from UC Gill Tract Community Farm, Albany, California, United States - DLSLT.R2 | ecosystem: Host-associated > Plants > Phyllosphere > Unclassified | place...
CAGAATTCTGTACAGCCAGCGATTATAGCGATCTTTTCCGCCCGGAGCAACTATAATCATGCCCCATGAACTTGCTCAGAACCCTCGCCGCCATCTCCAGCATGACCATGCTGTCCCGTATCACCGGGTTGTTGCGTGACATTTTAATTGCCCGCGCCTTTGGCGCCGGCGGCATGACAGATGCCTACAACATCGCGTTCCGCCTGCCCAACCTGCTGCGCCGGCTGTTTGCCGAAGGCGCGTTCTCGCAGGCGTTCGTGCCCATTTTATCCGAATACAAGAACAAGAAAACGCTGGAAGAAACCCGTTCGCTGGCCGACCACGTGGGCACCACGCTGGTCTGGGCCACGCTGGTGGTCACAATCATCGGCATCATCGCCGCGCCCGCGCTGCTACTGGCTGTCGGCGGCGGCCTCGCGCCCGAGTCGTTCGACGCCGGCGTGTGGATGACGCGCCTGATGTTCCCCTACATCTCGTTCATGGCGTTCGTGGCATTGGCTGGCGGTATCCTCAATACCTGGAGCGAGTTCAAGATTCCGGCGGTTACCCCGGTGCTGCTGAATATCTCGTCGATCCTGGCGTCGCTGTTTTTGCAACAACACCTGGAACAGCCGATCTACGCGATGGCGATCGCCGTGTTCGTGGGCGGCGTGCTGCAGGTGGCGATCCAGATCCCGGCCCTGATCAAGATCGGCATGTTGCCACGGCTGTCGTGGAATCCGGCCATCGGCCTGCGCGACGCCGGCGTGCGCCGCGTATTGAAAAAAATGGGACCGGCCGTGTTTGCCGTCTCCGCCGCCCAGATCAGCCTGTTGATCAATACCGGCATCGCCTCGCGCCTGGCCGAGGGCAGCATCTCGTTCCTGACCTATGCCGACCGCCTGATGGAATTCCCCACCGCCCTGCTGGGCGTGGCGCTGGGCACCATCCTGCTGCCGAGCCTCTCGAAAGCCAACAATAGCGGCGACCGCGAAGAATACTCGTCGTTGCTCGACTGGGGCCTGCGCCTGACCTTCCTGCTGGCCATGCCGGCTGCCGTCGGCCTGGCCACGCTGGCCGAACCGCTGATCGCCACCCTGTTCCAGAACGGTGCCTTTACCGCCGCCGCCACGCAAGCCTCGTCCGAGCCGCTGATCGCCTACAGCGTGGGCCTGCTCGGCATCATCCTGGTCAAGACCCTCGCCCCGGCCTTCTATGCGCAGCAGGACATCCGCACGCCGGTGCGCATCGCCATCGGCGTGCTGATCGCCACCCAGTTGATGAACATGATCTTCGTGCCGCACCTGGCGGTGGCCGGCCTGGCGCTGTCGATCAGCCTGGGCGCCTGCGTGAACGCCAGCTTCCTGTACGCCGGCCTGCGCAAGCGCGACATCTACCGCCCCAAGCCGGGCTGGCCGCTGTTCTTTGCCAAGCTGGTAGTCGCCTGTGCGCTGATGGGCGCCACGGCCTGGTACAGCGCCAGCCACGTCAACTGGCTGGCCATGCAGCACCAGACCCTGCTGCGCGTGGGGGCGCTGTTCCTGGTAATCGGCGTGTGCTGCGTGGTGTACTTCGGCGCGCTGCTGGTACTGGGATTCCGGCCGCGCGACTTCAAGCGCATGGCGCGCTGACCTCGCGCACCAGGTTCCAATGCCGTGAAGTCAAGCTCCGCATGCGCTGAGCGCGGCCGATGCGGGGCGACGTTTTTAGCCTGGCAAAGCCAGCCGCCCGAATGACCTGACGGCATTGGCATCAGGTCGCGGTGGACCGCGCCGCCTCGTTCCCAATGCCGCCAAGTTAAGATCCGTCATTCCCGCGAAAGCGGGAATCTATGCTGAGCTCATGATCACGCTTCCTATGGATTCCCGCCTGCGCGGGAATGACGAATCATCAGTTTGCGGTCGGAAAAGGCTTAACTTGGCGGCATTACCGCCTCGTTCCGGGGTTCAGGTTCGGGCGCAGGCTCGGGTTCTGGCTCGGGTTCGGCCGGCGGCCGGGCGGGCGGCAATTCCGGCAACGGCTGCGGCAGCGCGGCGCCGGGCGGCGCATCTGCCGGCGCGGCGCCGGTATTGGCGCCTTGCGTGCCCAGCGTGCCGGGGCCGCTGGCCACGAAACGCCACTCCGAAATCTTCCGCTTGCCCGCCAGGCTCTGGAAGCGCGCCGGGAAATTGCCGATCTTGACCGGCCGTGCATCCGACAGGCTGTACACCGCCATCACGCCGGTTGTCCCGCCCAGGTACACGATGCCCCACTCTGCCTTGCCCGTCATCGGATCGACAAAGATCTTGCGCAAGTGGCGGCGCGGCGTGGGAAAGCGCGGGTCGCGCAGCAGTTCCTTGAGCGACGGCGGTTGCGGCGGCTGGCCGGCAGGCGTGGCGTCCGCGTAGCTTTGCAGCGCATCGCTGAAGGCGCCGCCAATGACCAGCAGTTGCTGCTCGGCGCGACTGCGCTGGACCGTGGCGCCCAGCTTGAGCGACGCGGCGGCCACCAGCCCGATGATCGCCACCACGATAATTACGCTCAGATAAGTGAAGCCGCCATCGCGGCCAACATGCCGGCCGCGCATCACCAGTCGGCGTAAGGCTTGCCGCTGCGGTCATTGCCCGGCGCCCCGCTCCTGATGTCGTACACATTGCCCTTCAGGCCATCCTCGGGCGGCACGATGATCCAGGTACTGTCGCTGTCGGTAACCGGGTCGCGCGGCAGCGCGCGCAGGTATTTTTTCTCCACCAGCTGGTCCAGCGAATCGGGATAGCGGCCGGTGTCGCCGTAATACTGGTCGATCAGGCCGCGCAGGTTGCGCAGGTTATCGGCCAGCACCACCTCCCTGGATTTGTCCACACTGGGGAAGTAGCGCGGCACGGCCAGCGTGAGCATCAGCGCGACGATGCCCAGCACCACCAGCAGTTCGATCAGGGTGAATCCCTTGGCCGTCTTTTTCATGATCACCACTTTTTGTAGGGCACGCCGTTCAGGCCCGCCTTCTCGCTCAGGCTATAGACGTCATAGACATCGTCGCCCTCGCGCGGATCGTCCGCTTCGCTGGCGTAGCTGCGCTTGCCCCAGGTTTGCGCGTCGGTCAGCGCCGCATCAGGATTGAACGGATCGCGCGGCACCCGGCGCAGAAAGTAGATCTTGGCCTGCTTGGGCGTTTGTACATCGGGCACGCCTGCCACCAGCACGTCGAGACTGACAGGATAGCCGGTGGACGTCACGCTGCGCGTCACCCGCCCCTGGTCGTAAGCCAGCTTGTACGCGTCGATGGCGCTGCGGATCTGTTGCAGCGCCTCGCGCAGGTCCTGCTCCTGGCGCCGCTGCACCACCACCTGCGCGGTCGGAATCACCAGTGCACCAAGCAGGCCGACAATGGCCAGCGTCACCAGCAGTTCGATCAGGGTAAAGCCGCGCGCGCGCATCGCCGTCAGGTCCTGGTCATTGCAGCGGGCGGGGCTGGCCCGACGCCGGCGGCAACGGCGCCGGCTGGCCGCGCGACAGCGGCACATCTTGCACCGGCGGCGGTACCGACGGAATGGGCGACTCTTCCACCGGCGCTGCTGGCGCGGGCGCAACTGGTGGTGCGGGTTCGGCCGGCGGCGCGACCTGCTCCGCCGGCAGCCCCGATTGTGGCGGCTGCTGTTGCTGCTGCATTTGCTGTTGCTGCTGCATTTGCTGTTGCTGCTGCATTTGCTGGAACTGCTGCTGTTGTTGTAGCTGCTGCTGTTGCAGTTGCTGCGGCGACGGGCCGGAAGGCTGCGATGGCGACAACGTCACCGGCGCGGTTTGCGCCGGCGGCGCCAGCTCGACCACAGCGCCTACACCCGGCCGTGGCTGAGCGCCCGGCAGCGGGGGCATCTGCACGGCGGGACGCGCGCTGAAGTCGGGGCGGCGGCGGAAGCTCGCGTCGGTGCCGGCCGAGAATTCCGAAGCGGAGGCCTCGGGCCGCTGCACGTTGCGGATCAGGCGCGGCGTGATCGACAGCACGATCTCGGTCTTCTGGTTGTCGTCGCGCTGGGTGCCGAACAGGCGGCCCAGGATCGGCAAATCACCGGCGCCGGGAATCTTGTTGCCGGTGCCACGCTGCTCGTTGTTGATCAGGCCCGCGAGCACCTGGTTCTCGCCATCCTTCAGTTGCAAGGTGGTGCTGGCCTGGCGCGTGCCCAGCTGGTAAGCGGTGCTGCCGTTCCTGGTAGTGAGGGTGCTGACCAGGTTGCTCACTTCCAGCTCCACCTTGATGGCGATTTCGTCGTTGAGGTAAATGGTCGGCTCCACTGCCAGTTTCAGGCCCACATCCACATACGTCACGCTGTCGCTGGCAAAGCCGCCCAAGCCGCCACCGGACACGGTCGGTGTAATCACCGGCAGCTTGTCGCCGATGACGATATTCGCCTTTTGCTTGTTGCGTACGCGGATGCGCGGATTGGCCAGCAGGTTGGAGTCGGTGTCGGTCTTGTTGATGTTGATGGCGCCGCTGATCCCGGACAGCAGGATGCGGTCCGAGTTCAGGTTGCGCAACTCGTTGACCGTCAGATCGCCGGCAAGGTCGGTCAGCGGGTTGATGCCGATGCTGGTCGGCCACTGCACGCCGAGGTTCATCAGCGTGCTGCGTTTGACTTCGAGGATTTCCACTTCCAGCATCACTTCCGCTTCGGGCATGTCCTGGGTGGCGATCACGCGCTCGGCCAGGCGGATCGCTTCCGGGTTGTCGCGCACGATCAGCAGGTTGAGCTTTTCATCGACGACCACGTCGCGCGTCTTGAGGATGGTCTTGAGAGTGTTGGCGACCATCTTGGCGTCGGCGTTGGCCAGGTAGAAGGTCTTGACCGTCATCTCCTGGTATTCCTTCTGCTTGGCGGCCGTATTCGGATAAATCAGTACCGTGTTGGCGTCCATCACCTGCTGCTCGAGCTGGTTGGTCAGCAACAGAAAATAGATCGCCGCCTCGACGGTGCTGTTACGCAGCAGGACCGTGGTGCGCTGGTCGGTCTTGACGTCCTTGTCGAACACGAAGTTCAGGTTGGAGCGGCGCGAGATCACCTCGAACACCTGCTTCAGGGGCGCATCGCGGAACTCGATGGTGATCGGCTGCTTGTATGCTTTTGCCAGACCGGTTTCCATGGCGGACGGCGCGGTCTTTTCCGTCACCTCGCGCAGCAACTGGCGCGCGGGCTCGTTGGACGGCGTCTCGGTCAGCAGTGCATTGAGGCGCTGTTTGGCCAGGTCGTACTCGCCCCTGGCCACATGCTCGCGGGCGATCGCCAGCAGCTTGGCCTGGCGGGCATTGCGTTCGAGCGTGCGCAAGCCGGCGCGGGCGCGCTCGTTGGCAGGATCGAGCGCCAGGGCGCGGCGCCAGCCCTGCTCGGCCAGCTCGGGCTGGCCGTCGGCCAACTGGCGTTCGGCCTCGCGGATAAAGCCCTGGGCCGCGCGGTCGCGCGCCTGCACGTAGGCGGCGCGGTATTCGGCGTTGGTCGGCTCGGCCTTGAGCGCTTCCTGGTACTTGAGCAAACCTGCCTCCACCTGGTCCTGCGCCATCAGCGTATTACCGTCGCGGTAGGCCATCTGGCCGGCGCAGCCGACCAGCGCCAGCACCAGGGCCAGCAGCGGCGGCAACGCCAGGCGCCGGTGGTGTTTTTTAAGATGACTTGCCATCAGTCGATTGCTCCAATATTGATTTGTTGCACCTGGTTCAGAGGCAGGTACGTCATGGTTAGCAGCGGCGGCATGATGCGGTCGATGCGCCAGGCGCCTTCGAGCACGGTCTGGTTGCGCGCAATATAGGTCTTGTCGCCGCGCGCCAGGTACACCTCCCAGGCGCCGTCCTGCACGGCCTTGCCGAAATAGTTGAACGGCACCGGCGGCGCCATCGGCGGTGGCGCCGGTGCGTTGGCGGCCGCGCGCTCGGCGGCAGTGAGCTGCTGCTGTTGCTGCGGCGGATTCCAGTTCTGGCCGAGGAACACGCCCTCCCCGGCGCCGAAGGTGGCGTCCCCCGCTGCGCCCACCAGCTGCGCGCGCGGCACCAGGCGCGCGATGGCCACGTCGGGCCGGGCCCCGGCGCCGGCACGGTCGCGCGCACGCTCCGATGCGGCGACGGCAGGCGCACCACGGCGCACCACCGGCTCGACGATCTCACCGGCCGGCGTGCGGTCGCCGAACAGCACCAGCGCGGCGGCGCCGGCCAGCGCCAGTCCCATCACGATGTGATACGGCTTCATGGCGCATCCTTGAGGTAGAGCGTGAAGCGCAAGCGCGCCTCCACCACAGGATCGGCAATGGTCTCGCGGCGAAAGCTCACCTCGTCGAGTGCGGCAAACGGCATGTCGCGCAAGCCGTTCATGGCGAACTGCCATAGTGGCTGGTAGCCGCCCTTGACCGGCAGGGTGACCTGGTACGTGCTCACCCGGCTGGCCTTGTCGTAGCTGGATTTATATTCGCCCTGGTTCAGCGCCAGGCCCGCTTTGGCGGCCAGATCGAACAGGGTGCGCACCTGCTGCTCGGCGTGGCGCTTTTCGCCCAGCGTGGCATAGAAGTCGGCCAGGTTCTGGTTGGCCGACGGCGGCGGCATCGCCGGCTGCTGTGCCAGCAGCGAAGCCGGCGTGGGCAGCGGTTGCGCCATCAGCCGCGCGTGGGCAGCACGCTGCGGCAGCAGCCACGCCCATGCCGCCACTGCGGCCACGCACAGCGCAGCCGCCACGCAGGCCGGCGCCCCCACCCGGGCCACCGCCAGCCTTGCACGCAGGACCAACGCCTGCACGCCCGGTGCATCGATAGCACCTGCACCGGTGGCGGGTTTCAGCGATTGACCCATGTGGCCTCCAGTTGAAAGCGCAACGGCCGATGCGGGTCGGTCTCCTGCACGTCGTGCCGCGTGAGGGCCACCGCGCTGAAAGCTTCCTGCTGCTTGAGTTGCGAGACGTAATCGACCATGTCGTCGCTCGATGCCGCTTCGGCGGTAATCTTGAGCACCTGCTTGCGCGCATCGGGCTCCAGGGCGATCAGCGCGATAGCCGGTGGCGTGGCCGACGCCACGGCGTCCTGCAACTCCCGCCACGGCAGGTTCAGTTGGGCGATGGCGCCGTTGACGAACGCGGCCTGGGCTTCGGGAATGTCCACCGTGGCCACCTGCGCCGGCCGCGCCGACATGGCCGCCGCCCGCTCCTGCACATGTTGCAGCTGCTGCGCGCGGTCGCGCCGTTCGTCGGCCAGCCGGGTGGCAGACAGCACCGCGCCCGCGCACAGCAGCACGCCCAATGCGCCCAGCGCCAGCAGCGCCGGATGGGCGTGGAACAACGTGCGGCGCAGGCTGCGCGGCGCGAAGTCGATGTGCATCGTCCGTGGTTTCCTGCTCATCGGGCGCCTCCCCAGGCCAGTTGCGCCACCGGTGAAAAACCTGCGGCCATCGTCTGATGCGCGTGATCGAGCGCCTCGCAGCCGACCGGCGCTGCGGCAGTGTCAGCAGAATTGACCATCCCGGCCGCGCGCAACCAGGTCGCCGGCACCGCGCCGCAGGCCTGCAACAGCGCCGGCGGCGGCAGGTCGAGCAGCAGCGCCTCGCGCTGCAAGGTCTGGGTGAGCCAGGCCTGGTCGGCGCCGGGCGGCACCGGCAGCACCCTGAGCGCCCGCACGCCGTCGTCGGCAACCGGGGCCAGCGTCATCAGGCCGTCGTGCACCAGCGCATACCAGGCGCCGGCTTTGAGGCCGCCGTGCCAGCGGTTCCAGGCGCTGACAAAATGCGGCTCCACGCCGACGACAGCCAGCCGGAATTCTTCGGCCACCAGCGTGAACGATGCCAGCAAGGCGCGCGGCACGGCAGCGGCAAAGAACGGCTGCACCGCGTTCCAGTCGGCGCCGATCTGCCAGGCCGACGGCGGCTCGCCGTATAGCGACTGGAAGCGCAGGCCGGCAGCGGCCTGCAAGTCGTCAAGCCGGGTGGCGCCCTGCGGCGGCGTCACCCGCCACAGGCGCGCCAGTTCGTCGGCCAGCACGAATGCCACCGGCCGGCGTTCCACGCCCTGCTCGCTCAATAAGGTGCGCAAGGCGTTGGCGATGGCGTCGAACGGGTGCGCGGACGACGCGGCAATGGTGTGCTCGGCCAGCACCGTCACCGGCGCACCTCGCCAGCGGCTCACGCGCAGCAGGCTCACCGCGTGCGGCGCGATGCCGATGCGGAGCGATTGTCCGATGGCCAGGGTCATGTTACGCATGCAGGGTCACCCGCTTGATTTCGGTGAGCGTGGTGCCGCCGCGCCTGACCAGTTCCAGCGCGGCCAGGCGCAGGCTGCGGGTGCCGTTGGCGTGGGCGGCCTGCTTGATCTGGCGGATCGGGCGCTTGTCGACAATCAGCTCGCGGATCTCGTCGTTGAGGGTGAGGATCTCGGCGATCGAACGGCGGCCCTTGTAGCCGGTGCCGCGGCAGTCGCCGCACCCTTTGCCCTGCATGAACAGGTAGTCCTGCGCTTCGGCGCGGGTCAGGCCCACGCTGGCCAGTTCGGCATCGTCCGGCGTGTACCGTGCGGCGCAGTGCGGGCAGTTGATGCGCACCAGACGCTGGGCCCAGATGCCGTTCAAGGCCGAAACGAACGCGTACGGATCGATGCCCATGTGGGTAAAGCGGCCGAACACGTCGAACACGTTATTGGCGTGCACGGTGGTGAGCACCAGGTGGCCCGTCAATGCCGACTGCACGGCGATTTCCGCTGTCTCGCGGTCGCGGATTTCGCCGACCATGATCTTGTCCGGGTCATGGCGCAGGATCGAGCGCAGACCCTTGGCAAACGTCAGACCCTTCTTTTCGTTGACCGGGATTTGCAGGATGCCGGGCAGCTGGTATTCCACCGGGTCTTCGATGGTGATGATTTTTTCCCGGCCGTTGTGGATCTCGGTGAGCGCAGCGTACAAGGTGGTGGTCTTGCCGGAGCCGGTGGGCCCGGTCACCAGCAGCATGCCGTAAGCCTCCTGCGCCAGCACGCGCAAGGTGGCCAGCGACGGCGCGTCGAAACCGAGGGCTTCGAGCGTGAGCGAGCCATAGGCTTCGATCATGGCGCGCTTGTCGAGGATACGGATCACCGCGTCCTCGCCGTGGATGCTGGGCATGATGGACACGCGCAGGTCGATCTCGCGGCCGCCCGCCTCCACCCGGAAGCTGCCGTCCTGCGGCACGCGGCGCTCGGCGATATCGAGTTCGGCCAGCACTTTCAGGCGCGAGATGATTTGTTCAGCCACCTCGATGCCGTTGACGGCAGTGGCGTGATCGAGCACGCCATCGACGCGGTATTTCACGGCCAGGCCGCCGGCTGTGCTTTCCAGGTGGATGTCCGACGCCCCGGCCTTGAGCGCATCGTACAGCGTGGAGTTGACCAGCCGCACGGCGGGACTGGCCGCTTCCGACACCGAAGCGAACGACAGCACGGCAGCGGTCTTGCCGTCGCGCCGGCCTTCGCTGGCGCCGGGCAGCAGGTTGTCGGTGGCGCGCGCCGACTCCTCCTGCTTGGACAGATAGGCCTGGATGTCGGCCTGCAGGGCCAGCCGCATGGGCAGCGGCGCGTGCGGCGTGGCGCGCGCCTGCGTCGACAACCAGGTTTGCAGGTCGAGGTCGAACGGGTCGGCGATCACCGCCAGCAGTTGACCCGACTCCGCCGGCAGCGTGCGCAGCAGCACGCAGTGGCGCGCCATCGCCTGCGACAGCGGCAGGAGGTCGAAGGCCGGCGCGCAGGCCAGCATGTCGGCCGTCTCGAGCACCGGCATGGCGAACGGCTGCGCCAGAGCGCGCACCAGCTGGCGCGGCTCCAGCCCGCTCAAGCCTTCGAGCTCCTCGACCAGGGTGCGCTTCGATTGCGCGCGCAAGTGGCGCGCACGCGCCAGCAGCGCGGCATCGACCACGGGCGCCATTGCTGCAGGCAGCACGTCGGCGCTCATGACATATCTCCCGCCAGATCGAAGATCGGCATATACAGCAGCACCACGATGGCGCCCACCACCAGGCCGATGCCGGCCATCAGCAACGGTTCGAAGGTGCGGGTAAAGCGTTCGATCCAGCGCGTGATCTCGCCATCGTAAAACGCCGCCGACTGGGTGAGCATCGGGCCCATGTCGCCGGTACGCTCGCCCACGCGCAGCATGCGCAGCGAGATCGGCGTGGTCAGCTGATGCGCCTCGAAGGCGGCGGACAGCGGCTGCCCCGACTCGATGTCGGCGCGCGCCGCCTGCAGGTTCTGGCGCAGCCCGGCCGACACCATGCCCTGCACGGTGTTGATGGCGTGGACGATGGTGATGCCGCCTTCGCTGAGCATGCCCAGCGTCAGGTACAGGCGTGAAAGTTCGTAAATGCGCACCCGCTCGCCGATGGCTGGCAGGCGGCCCAGCAAACGCAGCACGCCGCCGTTACGCAGCAGCCGCCGCACGCCGAGCACCAGCGCCGTCAGCGCAAAGGCGATCATGCCCAGCAACAGCCCGGTGTGGGCGCCGGCGAACTGGCCCCAGTTGAGCATTTGCTGCGACAGCCACGGCAGGTCGCGCCCGGCGCCCTGGTACACCTCGGCAAAGCGCGGCACCACATAGCCGATCAAAAACAAGCTGACACCGCCGCCGACCAGCAGCAGGATGCACGGATAAATCGCGGCAGAGACCAGCTTGCCGCGCACCAGGTCGATGCGCTGCTGGTAATCGATGAAGCGCGTCAGCGACCGTGGCAGGTCGGACGTGCCTTCCGCCGCCTTGACGATGCCGATGTAGAGCGGCGGGAACAGGTCGGGCTGTTCGGCCAGCACGGCGGAAAAGCGCTGGCCGTCGCGCAGGCCCGCCAGCAGACGCTCGAGCACGCTGCGGGTGCCGGGGTTGGCCTCCTTTTCCAGCAGCGCTTCCAGTCCCTCCACGATGCCGAGGCCGGCAGTCAGCAGCGCCAGCAGCTCCTGGCTGAACAGCACCAGCGAGAGCACGCTGCGCTTGCCGCCGGCACGCAATCCCTTGCCGGCCGGCGCGATGGCACTGACGAACAGGCCGCGCGCCTCCACCTGGCGGCGCGCATCGGCCTCGTCGCGGCCATCGATGACCAGTTCGGAAATGACCATCTCGGCCGACAAGGTACGTACGTCAAACTGCATGATGAAGTCGGCTTTCGGTGAAGACTGGGCTATGCGAGACGTCTATTGAGAGACGATATCGGCATCGTCGCCGCTGCCGCCAGGCTGGCCGTCGCGGCCCAGCGAGGTAATCTCGAAATCGGCTTTGGCGCCGGGCGCCTTGTACTGGTAAGCGCGGCCCCAGGGATCGGACGGCACCTTGGGCAGGTAGGGGCCGTTCCACTTGGCGCCCGCCGTGGGCGGCGCTACCAGCAGCGCGTTCATGCCCTCTTCCGTGTTGGGATAGCGGCCCACGTCGAGGCGGTAGGTATCGAGCGCCTTTTCAAATGAACCGATTTGCGCCTTAGCCATCGTCACTTCGGACTTGCCCAATTGCGAGAAGTACTTAGGGCCTACGTAGGCCGCCAGCAAACCGATGATCACGATGACTACCAGCAACTCCAGCAAGGTAAAACCGCGCGAATTATTGCTGCCCGTTACCGTCTGCGTGCGCATCTTTACCACATCCATCCAACCACTCCCTTTGTGTTACTTGCTACCTTGACGGTCCTGCGGCGCCGTGTGGCTACCACCCGACAAGGCTACCATGCTGTTTGCCGGGAAGACAATCTTTTTCAACGAACACGACCGCAGATAGTGTGGCACTCACGCCGCAAACGCCAAGTGCCGGGACCAGTGCGGCGGCGGTTGTTCGAACAGCCGCAAGGCAGCGCCGCGCGCTATCGCATGGGTCCGGTTTGAAACGCCCAGCAGGCGGTACAGCCGCTGCAAATGGTTCTTCACGGTCAGCCCGCTGATGCCGAGAATCTGGCCGATTTCGTCGTTGGTCTTACCCTCGCGTACCCAGTGCAAAATCTCGGCCTCGCGCGCGCTGACCGGACGGGTCAATACCGTGACGCTGGCGATGGCACAGGCAGCGCTCCATTGCGCCAGGTGCTGCACCATCAGGTGCAAGTGCGGCAACAGCAGCGCCAGAAAATACGCATGGCGCGCATGCGGCCGCTGCGGCAATCCCAGCAATACAAACACGCTGGACCCGCCCGGCAAGCGGCTGGTGGCTTGCAGCGCCAGGTTATTGAAACCCAACGAGCGCAGCTCCGCGCGGAACAGCGCGGCCGATTGCGAAGCGGAGCCATCAGCGGTATCAACGGCCAGGGCGGCTTTGGCACCTTGGGCGGCATGGGCACCTTGGGCACCTTGGGCACCTTGGGCGGCATCAGCGGCCGGGGCACCGTGGGCCGCATGCGCATCATCAGCGCCATGGACAGCATCGAGCAGCAGCGAGCGGCAACCGTGCTGGCGGCAATGGCGCGCCAGGCGTACCGCCAGCCCCTCGTCGCCGGCCAGGCGATGGCGCCGGCCGGCATCGAGCACCATGCTGTGCTGGCATTCCATGTGCAGCAGCCGGTCCTGGCCGTCGAAGTGCAACGCCACCAGTACCTGGTGCGGCAACAGCGCCTGCAATGGTCCCTGGGTCCACAGGAAAAACTGCCGCGCATCGTCCACCGGCAGCGCCGCCTCCACCGCGTGCAGCAGGTACTCCTGCTCGCGCTCGCTGAGTATGATCATCGCCGGCGTCATTGATGAAGCGCTCACGCCGCAGCGCCGACGAAGCGGTAGCCGCTGCCGCGCACGGTCTCGATGCGGCGCTGGTAACCGGCCGGTTGCAGCGCGCTGCGCAGGCGGCCCACGTGGGTGTCCACCGTGCGCTCTTCCAGGTACACGGCGTTGCCCCATACCTGGTCGAGCAGTTGTGCACGGCTATGGATGCGACCCGGATGACGCATCAGCACGTCGAGCAGCTTGAATTCCACCCGGCCCAGCGCCAGCTCGCGCGCACCGGCCATCACCCGCAGGGTGTGCGGATCAAGCCGCAGCCCGGCGATATCCGCGGCGCCTTGCGCATCTCCGTGCCAGCCGGCGCTGCGCGGCGCACGACGCAGCAAGGCATGCACGCGCGCCAGCATTTCGCGTGGACTGAACGGCTTGGTCATGTAGTCGTCGGCGCCGCCCTCGAGCGCCATGATCTTGTCCGCTTCGCTGGCGCGCTCGGTCACCATCATCACCGGCAGCGCACGCGTATGCAGTTGCGCGCGCAGGCGGCGCACCAGCGCCAGCCCGGACAGTCCGCGCCGACATTCTGGCAAGTTCCAGTCGAGCAGAATCAGGTCGGGACAGTCGTCCTCGAGCAGCATCAGCGCGCTGGCAGCGTCCGGTGCGCAGCGGACCGCATGACCGGCCATGCCGAGGTTGAGCGCAATCAGTTGCTGGGTTGCGCGGTCATTTTCGATGACAAGGATGTGGGCAGCTGGCATGGCATATCCGTGTAAAAATAACACTATGCAATATCCAGCACCCACTGACTAATACGTTTTATTTTTTATATTTATATTATCTTCAAATAAATAACCACAGCTTGGCCGTGCGGGTATCAGGCAGAAAAGCGGCGCCGGCGCGCCACGCCACCGAGCAATGCCAGGCCGGCGCCCAGCATCAGCCAGGTCTGCGGCTCCGGCACCGCGCTCACCGACGTGCCGATCTGGTTCGCCAGCGGCGAGGCGGTGGCGCCGCCCAGCGACGTCCAGTTCAGCACCACCAGTGCATCACTGGCGGCGCCGGCGCCCAGCGCCACGGTTTTGCTGCTATCGAACAGCGACACCGCGAATGCCGAACCGAGACCCGACAGGGACGGATCGAGATCGCCGCTGAAGGTCACCGTAAAACCCACCTTGCCGCCGAAATTGACGGCGTGGAACAGGTCGTTGTAGCCGCTCGCGTCGTTGTTACCGATCACGTAGCCACCAGCGAGCGATCCGCTGACATTGCCAGCCGTCTCGACCGTGGTCGGATCGCCGAAGCCGACGAAATTGGTCAGCAGCGCCTGGGCGTACGGCGTGCCGCCATTACCCGGGTTGAATTGCAGGTCGATCCAGCCGGTGTTGCCGTTCGCGGCCACCAGCGTACTGGTGTCGAGTTCGATCTGGAACACGGAGGCGGCGGACGCCAGGCTGGTGCAGGCACTCAGCGCCAGGACCAGGGCGGCACGGCGCAGGGAAGTCAGAGCAGGTTTGAACATGGTAAATCCTTAGAAATTGCCGCTATAAACGGTAGTGGTGTAAGTGATGGCGGCGGTGCCGGTCTTGGTAAAGCTCACCGGTACGGTGATGGTGGCGCCAGGCGCCAGGTTGGCGACTGCTGCCGTCAGGTAGGGCGCCCCGCCTTGGCTGCCACTGGCATTGGACAACGCCACGCCGACCGGCAGGTTTTTCAAGGCGATCTGCAACGGACCGGTCAGCGCCGTGCCGGCGGTATTGGTGATGCTGACCGTGCCGGTCCACTTGCCGCTGGCGCGGGCGAATACCAGGCCCGAAGCCGCAGTGCGCACGCTGGCCGTTACATCGGCCGGGGCGCCCGCCAGGTTCAGGGTCAGCACCACGGGGTCGTGGTCCGACGCGCGGTATGGTGCGTCGGTGTACTTGTCCTGCGGCTTGCCGTCGGTGTTGTAATCGACTGCCACCGGTTCGTCGGCATTGTTGTGCCACTCGGCTGCATCGGCCACCTGGGCGCTGAGCGCGGTGCTGGCCAGCGCGTGGTCCAGGTAGCCGGCTTCGCCGTTGAACACGTACGAATACGGCATGGCGCCGGCGCCGCGCACGAAGCGCTCGAGCTGGTTCACAAAGCCCTGGTTGACGATGGCCTGGATTGGATCTTCGTGGCCGTAGGCGTTGAAGTCGCCGATCAAGAGCACTTTCGGATCGCCGGCGGCAGCCACCAACTGCGGCACGAAGGTGCCGACCAGGCGCTGTGCCTGCCGTACGCGGGTGGGGTTCCAGCAGCTCTGGCCGTCGCCTTTGTCGGCTTCGGCAGTGCCGGCGGTCGGGCAACTGCCCTTGGACTTCAGGTGGTTGACCACCACCGTGAACTTGCCGCCGTTGGGCGCAACAAAGGTTTGCGCCATCGGCGGACGGTTGTTGATGGCGTCGCTGTCGGTCAGGGCCGTGCCTTGCAGGGTCAGAGAAGACGGCTTGTAGATCATGGCCACGCGGATGGCGTCGGTGCCGGTGGTGACCGGCTTCGGTACGACCGCGTAGGTTTTGCTGCCCGGTGCGATGGCGGCGTTGAGCGCGTCCACCAGTTGCGACACAGAATAATCGCCGTCGTTCTGGATTTCCATCAGGCCCACCACGTCGGCGTTCAGCGCTTTCAGCTCGCCGACGATCTTGGCGCTCTGGCGCTGGAACTCGACCAGGTTGTCGGCGCCACGGCAGTTCGAGCGCGACGGCGTGCCGCTGCCCACGCTGCAACCCTGGCCGGTCTGGCCCAGGTGGTTGCCACCGTTGGTGAACGTGGTGAAGTAATTGAGGACGTTGGCGCTGGCCACTTTGACGTTGCCGCTGGCCAGGGCCGGCGGCGCCGGACGCGGATTGTCCTGCGAGAACACCGGCGGCACGGTCGGCTGCAGCTTGAAGGCCGCGCCGCCACCGCCCTTGGCGCCGAAGTCGATCACGCCGGTCAGGCCTGATACGGTGTCGCCAGCGCGCAGCGAACCGTCGGCGCCCAGGTAAGGAATCACGGCAGGGGTGGTGAAAATGCCGTCGTCGAGAATGATCTGGTTGCGCGCATTCGCGGCCGCCAGCGCCACGGCCTCGGACGAGCCCGGGCGGTAGCGGTTGGTCGGCGTTTCCAGCCGGCCCGACGACAGGGTCACCTCGCCGCGATCGGCCAGGTACTGCAATTGCGACACGGTCAGGTTGTTATTGAAGCGCACCAGCATGCCTTCCACTTGCGTGAAATCGGCGAACGGCAACTCGATATTGGTGGGCGCGATGGCAATGTCCTTGGCCAGGCCGACGATCTCGGTGATGGTGGTCAGCTCGGTATAGGTATGGCTGCTGCCGGTCGGGACGTAATCGGCCACGGTGCCGGTAATGCGGATACGGTCGCCCACTTGCACGGTGGCGGTGTTGGCGGGCGTGGTGAAGATGAACAGGCCGTCCGAGGTTTGCGGATCTCCGTCGCCCGCCTCGTCCTGGATGAAGAAGCCGGAACCGACCTTGGCGGTAACCACGCCCTCGGTGGTTTGCACCGTGCCGGCCACCGGGCTGGCCGCGCCGCTGCCCTGGATTTGCGGGATGGTACGGGTGAGCGTGGCTGGTGCGGCGATTTTCACGTTGACCGTGCATACCGCCTGCTGCGACTGGTCGTTGTCGAAGCGGATGCTGACCGGATAGGTGCCGGCCGCCAGGCCGGGTGCCACGGTCAGGTTGGCCGTTGCGGTGCCGCCAGCGGCAGACGCCGACTGGAAATCGGCCAGCGCAATGCCGCCCACGGCGCCGGCGGTAATCGTTGCAGCATTGACGATGCCGTCGGCATCGCTGGCGGACAGGCCGGCAGTGCCGCCCAGGCCCACGGCCAGCGCCAGGTTGGCCGGGCAGTTGGCCACGATCGGCGGCTGGGCCGGCACGCCACACTGCTTGCGTTCGCTGACAGTGGTACGCGGGCTCGGGGTGCCGGTGGCAAAATCGCTGGCGTTGTTGTCGGTGTCGGTGCAGCCGCCGTTGGCGCGCAGCGCGGCCAGGGTATTGGACAGGCCGGGACCGGTAGCACCTTCGAAGCCGCTGGCGTTATAGCCGAACAGGTCCACCAGTGCGCCGCCGGTCGGGCTGGCGCCGGTGAGCGCGGTGCCGTTCGACACCAGCGCCACCTTGCCGGCGGTGCCGCTCATGGCAAGCGTCCCGGTTAGATAGGGCGTCGGCAAGTCAGTCGTGCCGCCGGTGCCAGCCGCCTGCTGGAACAGGAAATACTGGCCCGGCTCGAGCGGTGGCGTGTTGGCCGGCACCCGGGTGGGATTCCAGGAAGTACCGCTGGCACTCGCATACTGCACGCTCCAGCCGCTGATATCGACGGCGGCGCCGCTGCGGTTGAAAATTTCAATGAAATCGTTTTTATAGGTGGCGCCGCTATTCCCGCCACCGCCATACACCTGGCTGATGACGACGGGCGCATCGGCGCGGGCCTGGGCGGACAAGGCCGCCAGCAGGGCGGCGGCGATCAGGGTACGGGGGCCGGGGATGGCGGCGGCAGTGCGAATGGAGTTCATGTGCGATCCAGGTTAACAAAATGTTTTGAATATTGTATTTTGTATATTATTGGATCTGCATGACGACATCATGACAGGTGCTTGGTCCGAATGGATCAATCACCCTGGCTCGAACGTCACCGCGCGTAAGGAGCCGCCAACGGATCGCCGATGAACACGCCCTGCGCCGGCCAGGCCACGCTGCGCCAATAAGCCTCGATGGCGCTGTCGCCGCTCAGGTAGCGCTTGAGCAGCACGGCCGGTTGCGGGAATTTTTGCCAGTGGTTGCACGGCTCCGATACCGTGCCGTAGCTGGCGGTGGCGCCCGCCTCGAGCCAGCGCAAGCTGCTCATCTGGCTGTTACCGAGCAGGTCGCCGCCGGCGGACGTCAGGTGGTCGGCCAGCGCACCGGGCAAAAATTTCAGGGTCTCGAGCTTGTCCACTTTGATCATGCCGGTCTGGTACACCATGATATCGCTGGCGTTTTCAAGCACATCGGCACGCAGGTTCCTGATGGTCAGTTCGTGCGACTTGACCTTGCCCGACGGTGGAAACAGCCGCGCCCGCGAACTGCGCGCGGTGTCCGACGTGGTCAGATAGTAGGCGCTGGCTTCCGGCAAGCGGAAGTTGCGGGTGGTGCCACGCGCGATCAGGTTTTTTCCAAGATCGAGCGACGTGGTGGGCAGCAGCATGCTGATGCGCATGGCGGCCGCCGCCGGCGCCAGCGCGTTGCCGTCGCCGTAGTAGGCGCTGGCTTTGCCAGGGCCGCAAGGCGTGTTGCACTGATCGGCATCGTAGCCCAGCGTCAGCGCCGAGGTGATGGCATTGCAGCCCACCGCGTAAGGCGCCGTCCACACCATCAGCACGGCGCGGATCTCGGGCCCCAGCTGCCCCAGGATCTGCTGGCGCAGCGGCGCGAAGTCTTCGGGGCTGAGCTTGCGGGTGCGCGGATCGAGCCGCACGTGGAGGATGTTTTTCTCGGGAATCTGGTGCGCCTCGCGGTACAACGCGGCCAGCGTCACACTGTTGGGCTCGTTGTCGTTGACCACCAGCGCCAGCTGGCTGGGACCCAGCGCTGCATGGGCGCCGCCGGCAATGGCCGCACCCAGCAGCCCCAGCGACAACAAGATAAATGAACGCATTGCCCCACTCCCATGATCCCCGGTCGGCACGACCTGGCTGGCGCCATTATAGGGGGCTGCGGCAGCGCCCCATAAAAAAATCCCCCGGCTCGCGCGCGGGGGATTTTTGTCGGTGGGGCGGCGTGGCCGCCTCACCTGGCTGCTCAGGCAGCGTTTTTAGCTTTGCGACGGCGAGCCATGAAACCCAGCAGCGCCAGGCCACCGATCATCATGCCATAGGTTTCTGGCTCTGGTACGGCGGTGACGGTGATGTCGCCACTGTAGAGGGCGCCGCTGCCTGCGGTGCCGAACAGCGACAGCACGAATGGCGTATGATCGGTCGATGCGATCGTACCGAAGCTGTATTTGCCGTTGTTATCGAAAGTGCCTTGGGTGCCATTCAGGTTCGACAGCGCGCTGTTGAAACTCACGTTCTGGCTGCTGATGGTAATGACCACGTTGTACCAACCCGAAGCCAGGCCGGTCAGGGTGATGATGTCGCTGCCGCCGGACAGGATGCCGTCGGTCACAACGCCGTTGATTTTCGTGAACTGACCGTTGAAGTGGTTCTGGTCACCGTTGCTCGGGTTGATATAGACCGGTACCGATTGATCGGCAGCAGCAGCGCTGAACGAAGCGGCGGCCAGCAAGCTTGCTACGAGCATTTTGAATTTCATCTGAATATTCCTTAGAAGTTAATGGCCACGCTATGTTGCCAAGAATGTGTTTTTACAACAACTATAAGGATGATAGCACAATGAACCCATGTTCCGTTGCAATTTCTTTACTTTAGATAATTTTTTTGAAACCATTTTGCATTGCGGTATAAAAATTTCCTGGCGACACAAAAATGTTCCACACTGTGAAAATTACGTTATGAAAAGTACATAGAATTTCGTCAAAGACAAAATTAGATCAACAAAATCAATCACTTATAAATGTGATGTAAAAAAGCCTCACAATTGTGATTATTTTGAAATTGAAGAGAAGTGTGACGAATGTCGAGAGGAGAAACCGAGGGGGGGAGCGGGACAAGTAACTTGGCCAGGGCAGCGCCATAGAGCGCTGCCCCGGATGTGACGGTCGTTATGCTGCGATCTCTACCTCGGAACGAGGCTTGCTGCGACGATCGCGGGCATTGGTCCATTCGCTGGCGGTGTACTCGGACACATGCTTCATCTCGCCTGCGCGATTGACGCTGTATTCCTTAAAGACGATCATTTCTTCCAGGCTCACGTCCTGGAACACGCGCGTGTACTCAAACAACACGCTGCGTACGATCTTCGCACCGGCGCAAATATGGCTGCCGTGACCGATCCAGGTTGGTCCGATGATGGTGCTGCCAGCCTCGATCTTGCAACCCGAGCCGATGTACACCGGGCCTTCGATGGTGGTGCCCTCCCAGTCGATGCTGGTGTTCAGGCCAACCCAGATACCATCGGCCAGCTGGATGCCCGGCACGTCCATGTGGGCCACTTCGCCCATCATCACGCTCTGCGACACTTCCCAGTAGTCCTTGACGCTGCCGATGTCGATCCAGTTGAACGTGCGGTTCTGGGCATAGAACGGCACGCCCTTCTCGACCAGCAACGGGAACAGCTCGGAACCGATGTCGAACACGGTGTTTTCCGGGATCAGGTCGAGGATCTCGGGTTCGAAGATATAGATGCCGGTACTGACAAAGTTCGACAGCGCTTCTTCCTGACTAGGCTTTTCTTGGAACTGCGTGATCCGGCCATCCTTGTCGCTGACCACCACGCCGTAGCTGGACACTTTGTCATACGGTACTTCGCGGCAGATCACGGTGGCCTTGGAACCTTTGCGGCGGTGTTCGAACAGCGCCGATTTCAGGTCGAGGTTGATCACCGCATCGCCGCACAGGACGATGGTGGTGTCATCGAAGAAGCCGCCGAACTGCTGGATCTTCTTCATGCCGCCAGCCGAACCGAGCGCTTCGGCCACGACTTCGCCCTCGTTGTTGGTGTAGCCCTCGAACGAGTAGCCGATCTGGACGCCGTACTGGTGGCCTTCGCCGAAATAATCCTCGATTTTTTCGTGCAGGTAGCTGACGTTGACCATGATCTCGTTGACCCCGTACTTGGCCAGGTGTTCGATCAGGTAAGCCATCACCGGCTTGCCCAGCACCGGTATCATCGGCTTGGGAAGGTCAAACGTCAGGGGGCGCACGCGGGTACCCTTGCCTGCGGCCAAGATCATAGCTTTCATAATGAGGTCCTCTAGATAGTTAAAAAATGTTCGAAAGGGCGCGCGGCACGCAGTGCGTCAAAGCGCACAACTGCTGCAGCAGCCCGAGAAATCAGCCCTGTCGGCTGAATCATGACATACCGTCAACTTCTTGACCAGCCCAAAATGCTGCGTGTGCACATCGAGCATCGCGGGCATACCGGGTGACTGGCCTCTTGCAACGCAATATAGCAGAGCCTCGCGCTCGCGCCCGCTTCGACTGGCAGCGGTGCGCGCCACGGCAGGATTAAATATCAATTGAATATCGGCAGTGATAATAATCTATTTCAATAAAAATATTTCGATAGAACAATATATTTTTGACATCCGATCATATTCAAATTAAGTAGTAACTAAATTTAATAGTCAGTATGCGTTGAATATATGCCATGTCGCTTGTTTTTTGGTTAAAACAGGTAACTCAGATCCAGCGCAAACCCTGCAACTGCGGGGCTAATCAGGTTTTTTTATGCGCATGATCAATACGGTAACAATGTGTTGCACAGGTGCTGCAACCAGCCAAAATGAATTGAAAAAAATTTCGCTACGGAAAGGGTTTGTGTATAATAAATTTCAGGTTGCGTTACCGCCCAATCATTTTGAAATTATTCCCAGGAGTTAGACATGTTTTTCAATAAACCGCTTTCTGTGTCCGCGTCCCAGCTCACCAAAGTGATCGGCTGGTCGGTATTGAGCGCGTGTGCCCTGACCTTGAACGTGCAGGCGCAAACCACCGGCACCCCGGCGCCGAGCATGAGCACCCCTCCAGCATTCTCCACCTACGCTAACCCGTTTGCCGCGCAGTCGCTGTGGAACGTGCGCCCGGTAAATCCGGTGCTCGACACCTCGTACACCATACCAACCTCGAGTTACTACCCGGACATCACTGCGGGCGCTTACTCGACCGGCTTGTTCCTGGCCAAGGAAACCGATCTGCCGATGAAGATCTATGGCACCAATGGCGCCAACCTGGTCAATAATCCTGACGCTGGCGGCAATACCGAAGTTACACTGCCGCGCTGGCCTGCCAACACCCTCCCTGCCAGCGGGAGCGACGGCCACGCCGACATCTACGATCCTGTCACCAATGTGATTCACTCGTTCTGGAAACTGAAGAACGTCAATGGCAAATGGCAGGCTGGCTTATATGCATGGTCGCCAGCCACCGGCACCGGCTGGGGCGATCCGGCTCACTTCTACCTGGGTGCCCGTGCTACCGGCGTACCTGCCTCGGCCGGACTGATCCGCGCCCACGAAATCAACGATGGTTTGCCGATGTACCGCCACGCACTGGCCATGTCGCTCACCTACAATGCACTGTCGGCCACCGAGCCATACGTCTATCCGGCCACCTCGGCCGACGGCGATGCAGCCAAAACCAACAGCGGCAAGATCCCGCAAGGCGCGCTGATGATGCTGCCAGCGAACTACGACACTTCGAAGATCGCCAACCTTGCGCTGCGTAAAGTGGCCGAGACGCTGAAAACTTACGGTGCGTATGTGGTGGACCGCAACGTCGGCACGCCGTTTGTGATCTACGTGGAAACAGGCAATTCGCTGGGCCTGCACGCTGGCGGCTGGAATAATGCTGTTGCAGCTGAACTGGAGCGCATGCGTCAAAACATGCGGCGCGTAATCGGTGCGCAAAGCTGGCAGGATGGCACCGGCAAAGCGTTCGACGCCAATACGCCGAACCTCAACGCGCTGTCGATGCGTGGTCCGTGGATCAAGAACTCGGGTACCGTGACCGGCGCTTTCGACACCTGGTCGCAATCGATCGTGTTCCCAGCTTCGCCTGTGAAAACCATTATGCAAAACGGCAACTCGACCGGACTGAGCAAGATCAAATGGGGCGCACCAGTGGTGGGTAGCACCCAGCAACTGAAAGTGATTGGCACCGGCGGCGCTACCCTGCGCATGGCGCTCTACTCGGGCGGCACGATGATCTTCGACACCGGCACCCAGAGCAATGGCTACACCAAGCGCTTTGTCTGGCCAACCGGTGCGTGGTTCGTGCTCTACGCGTCCAACGGCCTGAACCAGGCATCGAGCGTACGTGGCGAACTGGTTACCGTGGAACTGGCCCCAGCGACGATTGCGGCCAATGCCGCCAAGGCCGCCACGCTAAAGACGTTGCTGCAAGCTTCGCCGACCTATACCGGTTCGCGCAGCGGCGTAAAATGATCGAACCGTGCCGGCTGCCGTCGGCGCTGCGCTTCACCTGATGACTGGCCGACCTTGTGTCGGCCAGTAGCATTTTGCAGTGCATCAAAAAACCCTACTGTGCGCTCTACAAGTGGATTAAAATACATCACTTGATGATCAGATTGCATGCGCCGCTGCCGCGCTGCCGCGCCCCATGAACCGTTCCATCCTCAGTTCGCTGGCCCTGCTCTGCATGGCCAACACGTCGTTTGCCGCCACGCCGGCGTCCGCGCCTTCCGCTCCGCCTGCATTTGGTACTGCCGAGCATCCTTTCGCTGCCGACTCTCCATGGAATGCCCGTCCGGTTCGGCCTGTTTTCGGGACTGCCGAGATCCCCACGTCCAGCTACTTCCCCGCTATTGGGGGGGGTGCTTTTTCCACTATCAGTTTTTTGGGTGGAAAGGAATCACCGTCGCAGGAAGTTGTGGGTGCCAAGGGCAAGCCCGATGTATGGGATTACAACCAGGGCGTCCAGCGCGCCATTACCATCACGCACTGGCCGGCCGGCCTCACTCCGGCCAGCGGCAGTGACGGCCACGCCGACATTGCCGAGCCGGACACGGGTATGCTGCATTCGTTCTGGCAACTGCGCCAGCGTAACGACCACTGGGCGGCAGTCGGTTACGCCTGGAGCCGCCTTAACGGCCGAGGGTGGGGTGATCCCGCCGACTTTTACCAAGGTACGCGTGCGGTCGGTATCCCATCCACCGCAGGCCTGATCCGCCGCCACGAGGTCGAGGACGGCCAGCCCACGTATCGCCACGCGCTAGCCATGTCGCTCACCTATAACGGCTTGTCGAGCAAGCCTGCCTACATTTTCCCCGCCACCGCCGCCGACATCGATGCCGAGCGCAATACCGGCAGCATTCCCGAAGGCGCGCTGATGATGCTGCCACCGGACTACGACAGCAGCAAGATTGCCAACGCGCACCTGCGCAAGGTCGTGGACACACTGAAAACCTACGGCGCCTATGTGGTCGATCGCAACGTCGGCACGCCGTTCTACATCTACGTGGAAAACGGCAGCAACTTCAACCTGCATGGCAAAAGCGGATGGAACCAGGACGTCGGCCGTGAGCTGCACCGCATCCGCGCCAATCTGCGCCAGGTGGTCTCGTCGGCCGGTTGGCTCGATGGTAACGGCAAACCGATGAAGATGGAACAGCCAACCAATCTGCTGTCGATGCGCGGCCCCTGGCGCGGCAAGGGAGGCGAATACGACGCCATCAACGACCAGCTCACGCTTGAAGCCGGCGGCAAGTCGCGCAGCTCGGTGTTGCGCGACATTGGCCGCGTCAACTGGGCGGCGCCTCGACCTGGCGCCAAGTGCCGTTTCAGCGTGCAGGCCACCGGCGGCGCCACCCTGGCGCTGCAAGTGCGCAGCGCCGACATGCGCGATGAACTGTTTGACAGTGGTCCACTGGCCGACGGCGCCAGCGCCACCCTGCCCTGCCCGTCGGGTAAGGCGCGTTACGACCTGAGCGCCGTCGGCGGCAAGGCCGACGCCACCGTGCGCGCCACCCTGGCGCCACAAGATTAACATGACACGAAAGCACCAATACCATGGCTGATGATGCAGACTGGGCGGCCGACCTGGACCGTTACGGCATGCGCCGCCCTTTCCTCAAGGAACAATCGATCTGGGCCGTGTGGCTGTATCGCCGTGGCCGCCGGCTCGACCGCCGCCCGCCCGGTCTCGGGCGCAAGCTCGGGCTGGCCGTTTACTGGGGCCTGTTCCGGGTGATCGAAACCGTCACCGGCGTCAGCCTGCCCAAGAGCGCGACCATCGGGCCCGGCCTGCGCGTCTGGCATTTCGGCAATATCTTCGTCCATCCGGACACCGTGATCGGCGCCCGCTGCACCTTGCGCCAAGGCGTCACCATCGGCAATCGCCACGCCGGCGGCCCTACCCCGGTGATCGGCGACGATGTCGAATTCGGCGCTTATGCGCAAGTGATTGGCGGCGTGCGCATCGGCAACAATGCGCGCATCGGCGCCATGTCGGTAGTACTGTGCGACGTGCCCGACGGCGCCACCGCCGTCGGCGCCCCGGCCCGCATCATTGCCGCGCGGGAGGCTGCATGATTACCGTGCTCAGCATTATTCTGTTCGCCGTACTGGCGCTGCTGGCCGTTCCCGTACTGGTGCTGCTGGTGCAATCGCTGCTGGCGGCCAAGCCCGCCGGTCCCGGCCCCGCCATGACCGGCCGCCGCCCCCGGGTGGCGGTGCTGGTACCGGCCCATAACGAACAGGACGGCATCGGCGCCACCCTGGCCACGCTGCTGCCGCAGATGCTTGCCGGCGACCGCGTGCTGGTCGTGGCCGACAACTGCTCCGACAATACCGCCGGCGCCGCCCGCGCGGCCGGCGCCGAAGTGCGCGAACGCCATCACGCCGAACACCGTGGCAAGGGCTATGCGCTGGACTTCGGCGTGCAGTGCCTGGCCGAATATCCGCCCGAAGTCATGCTCATTGTCGATGCCGACTGCCTGGTCGAACCGGGCGCCATCGACCGCCTGGCGCGCACTGCGCTGGCCAGCGGCCGGCCGGTGCAGGCGCTGTACCTGATGCGTTCGCCTGCCGGCAGCGGCCCGATGAAGAAGATCGCGGAATTCGCCTGGACCGTGAAAAACCTGGTGCGCCCGCTCGGCTTCCTGCGCCTCGGCATCCCCTGCCCGCTGATGGGCAGCGGCATGGCCTTCCCGTGGTCGGTGATCAGCACCGCCTCGCTGGCCAATGGTCACATCGTCGAAGACATGAAGCTGGGCATGGACCTGACCCGCGCCGGCACTCCGCCGCTGTTCTGCCCGTACGTGCTGGTCTCGAGCACCTTCCCCAGCAGCGACGCCGGCACCCAGAGCCAGCGCCGCCGCTGGGAACACGGCCACCTGAGCATGATCGTCTCGGCCGCGCCGCGTTTCCTGCTCGAGGGTCTGATGCGTGGCCGCCTGGCCATGGTCGGCATGGCGCTCGACCTGATCGTGCCGCCGCTGGCGCTGCTGTCGCTGGTGGTGATCGCCGCGCTGGGCGCCAGCGGCCTGTTCGCACTGATTACCGGCGCGGTTGCGCCACTGCTGTTTGCGCTGTCGATCGCCGTGGCAATGGGCGTGGCCGTGCTGCTGGCCTGGTGGCGCTACGGCCGCCAGACCCTGAGCGCGGCCAACCTGGCAATGGCGGTGCTGTATATATTCTGGAAGGTGCCGGTCTATATCGGCTTCCTGATCAACCGCCAGGTCGAATGGGTGCGCTCCAAGCGCGACAGCGAATAACTCTTAATACCAAGGAATCCTCATGAAAGTTCTGGTTACCGGCGGCGCCGGCTACATTGGCTCCCATACCTGCGTCGAACTGCTGCACGCCGGTCACGACATCGTGATTGTTGACGACCTCTCCAACAGCACAGCCGATGTGGTTGAGCGCGTGACCGCGCTGGCCGGCCGTGCGCCGGTCTTCATCGAGGCCGACATCCGCGACCGCGCTGCGATGGAGCAGGTATTTTCCGCCCACGCAGTGGACGCGGTGATCCACTTCGCCGGCCTCAAGGCGGTCGGTGAATCGGTGGCGCAGCCGCTGCGCTACTACGACGTCAACGTCCACGGCAGCATCGTGCTGCTGGAAACCATGGCCCGCCACAACGTCAAGAAAATCATTTTCAGCTCGTCGGCCACCGTGTATGGCGACCCGGACACCGTGCCGATCCGCGAAGACTTCCCGCTGCGCACCACCAACCCGTACGGCGCTTCCAAGCTGATGGTGGAAAACATCATGCGCGACCACGCTAAAGCCGCACCCGACTGGGGCATCGTGCTGCTGCGTTACTTCAACCCGGTGGGCGCCCACGAAAGCGGCCTGATCGGCGAAGATCCGCGCGGCATCCCGAACAACCTGATGCCGTTCATCGCCCAGGTGGCCGAAGGCCGCCGCGAGCGCCTGTCCGTGTTCGGCGACGACTACCCCACCACCGACGGCACCGGCATGCGCGACTACATCCACGTGGTGGACCTGGCCATCGGCCACGTCAAGGCGCTGAACAAGCTCGACGACGAGCGCGGCGTGCTGACCTACAACCTCGGCACCGGCGCCGCCAGCAGCGTGCTCGACATGGTGCGTGCTTTTGAGCGCGCCTGCGGCAAAACCATCCCGTACAAGATCGAACCACGCCGGGCCGGCGACATCGCCGTATGCTACGCCGCCACCGACGTCGCCGAGCGCGAGCTGGGCTGGAAAGCCCAACGCAATATCGAGCAGATGTGCACGGATACCTGGCGCTATCAGAGCAGCCTGATTCGCTAAACGGCGACAGGCCAAGAAAAAAGCCGCTCAATGTAAGGAGCGGCTTTTTTTCGGTTGCGGGCAACTAGCCCCGGCTGCGTTTGATCAGCACTGCCAGCTTGGCCGCCTCGGTATCGATCGAATGGCGCTCGACCGCACGCTGGTGGGCGCGTTCGCCCATGACGGCGATCTGCTCGAGCGGCGTGGCCAGCACGCGTTCGATGCCGGCTGCCACAGCATCGACATCGCCGGCAGGGATCAGCCAGCCATTTTCGCCGTCGTGCACCAGTTCCGGAATGCCGGCCACGTAGGTGGTCAGTACCGGGCGGCGCAACGCCATCGATTCCATCACCACCACCGGCAAACCTTCGGCAAAGCTTGGCAAGGCCAGCGCGCGCGACGCCAGGATTTCTTCGCGTACCTGGTCGCTGCTGATCCAGCCGGTAATCCGCACCACGTTTTGCAACTGGTGGCGCGCGATCAGGGTTTCGATCTCGGCGCGCATTTCGCCATCACCGGCCAGCACCAGTTCCACCGCCACGCCGCGTGCCACCAGTTGCGCCACCGCGCGCACCAGCAGCAACTGCCCTTTTTGTTCGCACAGGCGGCCCACGCACACCAGGCGCGGCGCTGCCGGCGGCGGAACAGCGACACCGGCGTGGAATGCCGGCTCCAGGCCGCAGTGGACGATTTCTACTTTCGGCCAGTCGGTGTACGGTATCCAGCGGAACAGCTGGCTGCGGCCGAAGCTGCTGATCGCCACTACGAAAGCCGAACGGGCGATCTTCTCCCTGATGTGCAAAAACTCCGGCTTGTCGAATTCTTCCGGTCCATGAACGGTAAAACTATATGCCGGGCCACCGAGTTCGCGTGCCAGCATGGCCACCTCGGCCGGATTGGTGCCGAAGTGAGCATGCAGGTGGCGCACGCCGGAGGCGCGCATCCAGCCGACCATGCGACATGCTTCGGCCAGATAGATCATATGCAGCGGCAACGGCCGGTCGGCGCGTCGCGACATGCGCAGCGCCAGTTTGACCGCGCCCAGAAATTGACCAGGTGCACGCACCAGTTCAGCAAACATGGACTTAGCCAAGGCCAGCGCGCCGTCGCGTAGAAGGTAGCGGGTTTTTTCTCGCTCGCGCAAGTCTTCGGCGTCGACCAGTTGGTCGGCCCAGCCGCGCAGTGCGAAGCGTTCGACCTCGAAGCCTTGGCGCTCAAGCGCCAGAATTTCACGACGGATAAAACTATGGCTGACTTTGGGGTATTGGTTGACGAGGTAAGCTATTTTCATTAAATATTCTATTCAACTTTAACGGAGTGCATTGGGTGCGCCAGTGGAGGCCTTGACTGCGCCGAGATCATCGTCAGCTCCAGCCTTGTCTTCAGCGTCAACCGTGGCATCAGCTTCAGGGGCGGTCGGCTCGAGTTGCGCCTCGTCGGGCGCGGCTTCGGCCACCACGTCGGCGGTAACAGCAACGGCTGGGGTGCGCCATGGGCGGATATCGAACCAGCCGTTGACCTTGTCGGCCCAGCGCTTGCCGCGCTTCATGAACCAGCTTTCGTAATAAAAAGTCGAGCCATAAGCCAGCATGAACAGCACGGCAAAGAACAGCGGCCGCTTCAGGTACTTGACGATCACGTCGCCACTACCGAGCCAGGTGAAAGTGAGCATCGGGTGGATCACGTACAGCGCATAAGAAATACCAGCAACAAACACTAGCATGCGATTGTGCAAAACCCGGACCAGGAGCGAGGTGGGCTGCATCAGCGAGCCCCCTACCAATAGCAGTGCCAGGTAAGGACGCAGAAAGTTGAGCCATTGTCCTTGCGGCATGCTGGAAAACGCCAGCAGCACCGCTACCGGCCAGAGTGGCACGATGCGCAGAAAATCACGCGCACGCACGCCGAACACGCCGTGATACACCAATGCCAGGGTGCAGCCTGCCAGGATTTCATCGATACGATAATAACTAATGCTCGAAGCGATTACGCCATCGTGCCAGCGTAACGCCGTAAACGCCATTCCTATGAATGGCAGCAACAACAGGCCGCGCTTGGGCAGCATTGCTACCAACAACGCCACGCCCACGTAGAACTGCAACTCCATGCACAAGCTCCACAAGTGTTCGGTCATGGGCAACAGATCGTTAGGGAAGCCATCTTCGAGTGGCAGGTTGGCGTAAAACAGCATATGACTGGCCCATTTGGAGAGCGGCACTACCGATAACACCAGCGCGATGACGAGGTACAGCCACGCCAGCGGCAACACACGGCAAAAACGCTTGACCAGGAAACCACCAATACGCTGGTCCTTGAGCAGGAAAGATGTGATCAAAAAACCGGACAGGATAAAGAAGATCACCATGCCGAAGACACCGGCACTGTGGTTGAGCAGCAAAGAATGTGGTCCCAACGGTAACAGGTGCGCCGCCAGCACCAGCAAAATACTCAGCCCGCGCCAACCATCGAGTACCGACAAGTGGGCACCATGGCCGGTAGCAGCTGGGGCCTCGGACGACAATGCTTGAGTGGTTTGCATGGTAGGCGAGATCTAGGCTCAATATCGGGACTGAACGACCGGTTTGGCGTTGCGCTCGACAACCATACTGCGCGCCAGCGCACAACCGGCTCCAATGGCAAACCACAGATACCAGTTATACGACAGGTAATAAAACATGTTGTCGCTGACCGCGCAGATCAGGAAATTGACAATGATCAGTATCAGGGAAAACGCCGCCAGCTTGTCGATTTTCACCAGCGGCGCCAGTTGCTTGATCATGCTGATTGACTGCCACAGGAAGGCGACCAAACCAATCGCGCCCAGTTCGAACAACAACTGCACGTAAACGCTGTGGGCGCCCCACTTGATCTTGCCCGCCAGAGGGAAGAAGATCACCGAATTCTCGTAGAAGGTTTGCAGACCCTTGCCCCAGATGTAATCGACCGACGACATCCAGCCTAGCCCTGTCTCCCACAGGTAGACGCGCCAGGCAAACGAGTTCAGCGTAGCGTAGGTGGCCACTTCGTTACCCTGGCCAAGATCGAGGATACGGTCACCAATGCCGGGGATAAACAAAGCAGTCACGCCCATGACCAGCATGTATACCAGGAAGCGGCGGTCGAACAACAAGGCATACAGGGCAAAGCCGAGTGCCGTGGCAAGCCAGGCACTGCGGGTTTTCGTGAGCAGCAGCAGCACCAGCATCAGCAGCAGGTAGGCAACCAGTCCACAGCGCGCGCCCAGGCCGGCCTTGGGCGGCAAGGTTTTAAACAGATAAAAGGCGATGGTAATGATCACGGTCAGATAGAACGCCATGATGTTGGCGTGGGCAAACGTACTCTTCAAGCGGAAACCGCTACTGAAATGCAAGGCAATGTCGACGAAGGAGTACAGTACCGGGATCAGGGACGACCACACCATGAGCTTCAGGCAAAAACGGAAGTCCGGCTGGTTGCGCACGCAGTAATAACCGCCAATGAACAGCGAAAAATACGACAACTGTTGCAGAAACAGGCGCACCGACTCGCCGGTGAACGGCGAATGCACGACCCCGATGGCAGTGATCAACAGGAACGGCGCCCACGCCATGTACGCGCGCTGCGGTATGGCCTTTGGGCGCTCGAAGATCAGCAGGATGGCAAGCAGGATCACGATGCCGTTGATCACGCCGCCGATACCGATCATGTAGCCACCAAGCGAGAACCGGGTGAGATCGAGCGCGTTGTCCGCCCCGGCGCGTAATACAACGATAAGGAGCAGCGTCAGCTTGCGGTCATAGATCAGCAGCAGCCCAAACAACATGGCCGCCGGCAAGGCCAGCAGCTTGGCGACGCTGCCGCCCATGAGATCGACAAGGATGGGCGTGGCTGCGCCAAGCAGGCCCGCCAGGCAGATGGCCAGTGCCACCATGAGATAGACCATGCGCGACGGGTGCCGGCTAAAATCCGGCATTTTCAGCGAATGCAAAGTGGGCCTTTTCAGCAACGCAACCATATGACTCCTATATCCAATAATCGTGATCGCGTCTGCTGACAGCGAAGTTAAAACGAACTCTCATTCTTCAAGCCGGCTGGGCGGCAACGCTCATGCGGCGCTTGCCGGGCACTACGCGTACCAGCCAGGAACGCACCGCGTTCCACTCCCCGGTTTCAGCGACATGCGCACTACTGAAACGATAATAACGCCACAGCAGGGCCAGCGGGTTCCGGGTTGCCAAAACGCGGCGGTAATCAATCTCGCGCTGCAGTTCAGGAGACGCGCCCATGCCGCGCTGCAGCACGTTCGTCATTTGTTCAAATGAGGCGTCGAAATTGCGCTGACCATCGATCTCGAGCAGCAAGCCGCCATGATTGACAAACGGCGCAGGATCGAAAGCGGGTAACTGTTTCAGTGCGCTGAACGAGCGCGCCAGGAACCGCGAAATCGCTACCGACAATGCAGTCTGGTCCATGAATTTGGTGGCGCTCACGTTGTTGCCGTGCCAACGGTATCGCAGCAATTGTTGTGGCACATTGTTGCACTTACCGAGGATCGCCAACTGGCCAAACAGAAAATAGTCTTCCGCCAGATGGCTCACTTCCATGCTTTGCTGCTGTGGCAGCGCCTGCAGAAAATCGTTGCCATAACGGGCACCGAGCGCACGCAGCGCGCCGAGGCGCATCATGGCAGTGGGATGCGCCACCGGGTTGCGAAACAGGCTGGCAGCGGTCACGCGCTCACGCCCCACCGGCACCGACATCACGCCCAGCTTGTGCCCGGCGGCGTCCATTACTTCGGCTTGGCCGCCGATCGCCACGCAATCCGGCTCGGCCGCGAAGGCAGCCAGCGTGATGGCCATGCGCTCGGGCAGGCAAACGTCATCGGCGTCATGGCGCATGACAAATTCGGCATTGGCAATATCGAGCCCGCAATTGAGCAACCCCGACAAGCCGGCCGCTTGCGGAAATGGATGCACCTCGATGCGTGGATCGCGCGCCGCATACGCGGCTGCCATTTCAAGGCTGCCATCAGTGGAGCCGTGATCGAGCACAAGCAGGCGCCAGTCCTGGAAGGTCTGCGCTTGCACGCTGTCAAGCGACTCCGCAAGGAAATCCATACCGTTTTTGACAGGTAACAAGACATCGATCTTTGCCAACTTAACACTCCTGCTCACACATTAAAAAATTACTCGACCATCCGTCATTCTACCATGCAAGAATAGCAATGAGATGTAACAGGCCGTCAACAGTGTGATAGCCTGCAGGGCTGTCCGGGTGGCGCACGTTTGGATGCAAAATAAACCGATGCAAATGTCGATAACGTGTAAAATTCCCAACTAAATGCTGCAGCGTAGCATAGCATGAGATCATAATGAAACGATATTGCGCCGTGCTGTTGCGGCGGCGCGCCAACAGTGAAAACAAGGAACGCGAATGAAAATTACGGTGATTGGTTCGGGCTATGTAGGCCTGGTGACGGGCGCTTGCCTGGCCGAGTTGGGTAACTCGGTATTTTGCCTCGACGTCGACGCGCGCAAGATCGACATCCTGAATAATGGCGGCGTGCCGATCTACGAGCCGGGCCTGAAGGAGATTATCGAGCGCAACCGCGCCGCAGGCCGCCTCACCTTTTCCACCGATGTTGCCGCCAGCGTGGCGCACGGCGATGTCCAGTTCATCGCCGTGGGCACTCCGCCCGACGAAGACGGCTCGGCCGACCTGCAGTACGTGGTTGCCGCCGCCCGCAACATCGGCCGCCACATGACCGAATTCAAGGTTGTCGTCGACAAATCGACGGTACCGGTCGGCACCGGCGAGAAAGTGCGCGCTGCGATCGCCGAAGAACTGGCCGCCCGTAACACCGACGTTGGCGTCACCGTGGTGTCGAATCCGGAATTCCTCAAGGAAGGCGCGGCGGTCGACGATTTCATGCGTCCGGACCGCATCGTCATTGGCGCCGACTCCGATGCCGCCGGCCAGCAGGCCCGCGACAAGATGCGCGAATTGTACGCCCCGCTCAACCGCAACCACGAGCGTATCCTGTACATGGACGTGCGCTCGGCCGAGTTCACCAAGTACGCCGCTAACGCCATGCTGGCCACCCGTATCTCGTTCATGAACGAGCTGGCCAACCTGGCGGACAAGCTCGATGTCGACATTGAAAATGTTCGTAAAGGCATCGGTTCCGACCCGCGCATCGGCTTCTCGTTCCTGTACGCCGGCACCGGCTACGGCGGCTCCTGCTTCCCGAAAGACGTGCAAGCGCTGGTACGCAGCGCCGGCGAGTTTGGCCAGCACCTGGAAATCCTGCACGCGGTCGAGTCGGTCAACAACCAGCAAAAGCAAATTTTGCTCGGCAAAATCGTCGCCCGCCTGGGCGAAGATCTGAGCGGCAAGACCTTTGCCATGTGGGGCCTGGCCTTCAAACCGAACACCGATGACATGCGCGCCGCCCCAAGCCGCGTGATGGTCAAGGAATTGCTCAAGCGCGGTGCCAAGGTCGTTGCTTTCGACCCTGTGTCGATGGAAGAGGCGCGTCATGCCTTCGAGCTCGACTTGGCAGACTTGCCGGCCGAACAGCGCGGCCTGTCGTACAGCGACGCACCGATGAGTGCAGTAACCGGTGCCGACGCGCTGATCATCATGACCGAATGGAAAGCATTCAAGAGCCCGGACTTCGGCGCCCTCAAGGCTGCGCTGTCGCAGCCGCTGATCTTCGACGGCCGCAACCTGTACGAACCGGCCACGATGCGCAAGCAAGGCGTCGAATACCACGCGATCGGGCGCGCTGGCAAGCACGTCGCCTGAGGACGGGCCGATGACTAGCTGGTTGAAGCACAAGACGCGCCGCCTGCAAGAGCGCGTTGTAAACCTGCGCCGCCTGGTCGTGCTCGAGCGCGACTGGCTGGCGTATGGGCGCCACTACGGCGCCCACCGCCAGGCCGGCGACGATGCCGGCATCGTGGTGTCGCTGACGTCCTATCCGCCACGCTTTGGCACCCTGCACCTGACGCTCAAATCGCTGCTGTCGCAGTCGCTGGCGCCGGCGCGGGTGGTGCTGTGGATTGCCCACCGCGACATGGACAAGCTGCCGCCAGCAGTGACGGCGCTGCGGGCGGCAGGCCTCGAAATCGAGGCCTGCGACGACACCCGCTCTTACAAGAAAATGATCCCGCTGCTGCAGCAAGGCGAACGGCGCGCCATCGTCACCGCCGACGACGATGTGTATTACTGGCGCGACTGGCTGCGCCAGCTGGCCGACGCCCGTACGCCGGGCAAGCTCGAAGTGGTTTGCCACCGCATGCACCGCATCCGGTTCGACGGCGCCGGCCTGCCACTGCCCTATTCCGACTGGGAGCACGACGTGCAGGACACCCGGCCCGACGTCACGCATTTCCCCACCGGCATCGGCGGCGTGCTGTATCCGCCCGGCGTGTTCGGCCCCGAAGTGCTCGACGTGGCCGCCTTTACGGCACTGTGTCCGAACGGCGACGACATCTGGTTTTACTGGATGGCCCGCAGCAATGGCGCGCGCTCGAAGCGGGTTGCCGAAGTCAACCAGTTGTACTGCTGGGAGGGTTCGCAGGAAGCAGCCCTGTGGCAAAACAACCTGGTGGGCAAGGCCAACGATACCCAGATCGGCGCCATGATCGGCGCCTACGGCTTCTTCGGCGCCCCCGTCAAGGCAGCGATCATCTAATTACATCATCTCATTTGGCGGCACAGTGGAATTAAAAAACAAGACGATGCAGGCGGTGAAGTGGAACTTCCTCGCCACTGCCCTCGGCACCGTGGTCGGCATCGTGCAATTGTGGGCGTTGTCGCATATTCTCGCACCGGCACAATACGGCATCATCAGCGTTGCGCTGATGGTGGTCACCTTCTTCAACATCTTCATCGATTTCGGCATATCCAACGCCATCATCCGGCGCCAGAACATCACCGAGCTCGAGTTGTCATCGCTGTACGCGATCAACGTCGGCCTCGGTGTGGCAACCTTCCTGGCCGTGTATTTCACCAGCCCGCTGATTGCTACCTTCTTCAAGTCGCCCGAGCTGGAATTTCAGATCCGCATCATGTCGTTCCTGTTCCTGATGGCGCCTTTCGGCCAGCAGCAACGCGCAATCCTGGCGCGCGACATGCGCTTCAATTTTATTGCCATCGCCACCATCGTTACCTTGCTGACCAATTTTATCGTGGTCGTGGGCCTGGCGTTGCTGTATCAAAAAGCGTGGGCCGCTTCGGTGGCCTTCCTTGTCAGCGGCGCGGTCAATGCTGCCATCTTCTTCATCCACAGCCTGCGTGAACGCAAGTTCTCGCTGCAGTTCAGCTGGCCTGCGGCCAAGCCGCATATCCGCTATTCGCTGCAACTGGTCAGCGATTCGATGATCAACGTGATCAGCATTAATACTTACCCGGCGCTGATGGCGCGCCTGGTGAGCCTGTCGGCCATCGGCGGCTACAACATTGCCAACAGCATCAGCATCATGCTGATCGAGCGGCTCAAACCAGTGCTGACGCAGGCATTGTTCCCGGCGTTTGCCAAGATCCAGAACGACGACAGCCGCCTGGCCACCAACTTCCTGTTGGTGACCACCTATGGCTCGCTGGTCAACTTCCCGCTGCTGGTGGGCATGTTTGTGGCCAGCTCGTCGATCGTGGCGACGTTCTTCAACGCCGAGTGGCAATTCATCGACAGTCTGGTCAAGATCCTCTGCCTGGTAGGCATCTTCCGCAGTCTTGACGTGCCGGTGATTTCGCTGCTGCTGGTCAAGGCCAAGATGTACCTGAACGTACGCATGGGCATCGTCAAACTGGTTACTGGCGTGGCGCTCGCCTATCTGCTGGGCACGCGCTACGGCATCACCGGCATCGTCTGCAGCTTCCTGATCGTCCAGATCGGCAACACCGTGCTTGGCTACTTCGTGCTGGTGCGCGCCTGCCTGCAGGGTTTGGGCAGGGCCTATATCAAGGCCGTGCTGATTCCATTGGCGCAGGCGTTGCCGATCCTGCTCGTGTCCGGCCTAATCACGCTGTATCCGCCGAGCGCCCACCCAAGCGTCAACCTGGCACTGGTAGTCGGCGCCGGCGTGCTGGCCTACCTGCTCGGCCTGTACTTCTCGCCGTTTGCCGTGGTGCGCGAGTTCGTCGGACTGGCCAGTCGCAACGTCAGCCCCAAGCTGGAAACCCTGCTGTTGCGGCGGGCCAAATGAGCGCGTTCATGAATCAGCTTGATGACAGCGCACCGCTACTGTCGATCGTGGTACCTTGCTACAACGTGGGCGCAGCCATGCTGCCGCTGTTGCAGCGCGTGAGTGCGCAAATGGCCGCGGACTGCGAGCTGGTGCTGATCGACGACGGTTCGAGCGACGGCACTGCCAACACTGTCCGCGCCTTCCAGACCGACTACCACGGCCCCGGCCATATTGCCCTCACCGTTACCCCGAATGCTGGTGCCGCCAAGGCACGCGAGCTCGGCCTATCGCTCGCGCGCGGCCGCTTCGTGTATTTTTGCGACAGCGACGACATTATGCGGCCAACGTTTGTCGAAGTATTTCGCCGCACGCTGGCGCAATATCCGGCGCTCGACCTGCTGTTCTTCTCGTCCGAGATCGCGGTGGTCGAAGTGGACGGCATGCGGCGCCTTGGTCGAAAGGTCGAGTACGACCGCCAGCAAGTGTTCGACCACGGCAGCGCACTGCTCGAATACAATCTGCGCCAACACATGCATACTGCGGCGGTGTGGACTTTTGTAGCCCGGCGGGATTTGCTGCAAGCGGCCGGCGCCAGCTTCACGCGCCGTGGCGCCCACGAAGACCATTTGTTTACGCTCAGCACGATGCTGCATGCGCGCTGCGTGGTGGCGTTACCGGACTTGCTGTACACCCAGACCTTGCGCGCCGGCTCCCTGACCAACTCGGCCAAGAACGCCCAGTACATCACCGAGCGCATCAGCGCCTTCAACGAGGCCGATGCGCTGCTGCGCACATCGGCGCCGGCACTGCGTGCGCTCTACGACGCGGAATCGTTCGACGCGATTGCCGCGATGATGGCCGAGAACCGGCGACTGTTGCCAGCTGTGCTGGCCGGACCGGTAGGCCTGCGCTATTTCGCTGTGCGCGCCCCGCGCGTTCTGGCGCGCGTGAGCAGGCGGGCACTGCGCGCCGCGCGGCGCCGCCTGGTACCGGGTGCTTCCCCCTCCAAACCCTGAAATGGCCCCCACCATGACCTCCTTAGTGACCGTATATATTCCGACCAAGAACCGCCTGTCGCTGCTGCGCCGCGCGGTGCAGTCGGTGCTGGGGCAAACCCACGGCCCCATCGAACTGATCATCGTATCGGACGGCTCAACCGACGGCACCTGCGACTACGTGCGCAGCTTGCAGCAGCAAGCCAACGTCAAATTGATTCACAACGAAACCTCGGTCGGTGCCTGCGCCGCGCGTAACCAGGCGCTGGACATTGCCGAGGGCGAGTTCATCACCGGCCTGGACGACGATGACATGTTCCTGCCGCACCGGCTCGAGCGCTTTATTACCGCCTGGCGCGTTCGCGAACAAGCCGGCGAACGTTTCTCCTGCCTGTTCGACCGCCGCATCGTCGATCAAGGCGGCGCGGTGACCCTGGCCAACGCCGCGCCGGTGGCTGATTTTGAGACCATGCTGGGCGAGAACCTCATCGGCAACCAGGTGTTTACGACGCCTGCACGCATGCGCGCAGCCGGCGGTTTCGATGCCGCCATGCCGGCCTGGCAGGATTGGGAAATGTGGGTGCGCCTGGTACAGCACGGTGGGCCGGCCCATAACATCGGCGCCAATAGCTACCTGATGGACGTCTCGCACGAGTTCGAACGCATTACGCTCAAGTCCGGCGACCGCATCATCCAGGCTGCGAAGCTGTTCTACGCCAAGCACGGTCAAGGCGGACGCGCCCTGCCCGGCTTGCTCAATTCGCTGGGCGCCTACCCGCAGATTCGTCTGAGCCTTGGCGATTTGATGGTCATGGCAGGCACGCCGGCCACGCGTCGCCACGCGCTGCGGCAATTGCGCCGACGCCAGTTCAAACCCACCATGGCAGGCACGCTGGCCTGACCGGCATTCAAGCGCACAAATAACAAGCGGCCCCCGAAGGGGCCGCTTTCACATCGTACATCCGAAAAAACTTCGCCTCAGCGTGCGACCACGAGTGCATGACCGCGCGGGCTGCTGGCTGCGACCAGCTGACGCAGAAACTCCTGTTGCACGGCGTAGGCAGCCGGCGCTTCCGCATCGTCATGGACGAGCATAGAAGAACGCACCAGGATGCCGTCCGCGACCTTGCCACGCAGGCCGTCGCGGAAAATCTGCATGCGCATGGCAAAGCCGCCCTGCGGATAAGCGTCACTGATCCGGGTCCAGTAGGTCACTGCTTCCAGACGACCTTGTCCGGTAGCCAACATGTGCTTGCCTGGCAGCGCGGGCGCTCCGGCTGTCATCGTCAGCGGCGCTGGCGAGAGCGACAGCACCTTGTAGCCCTGCGCCGGATAGCAGATTTCAGGCAGGTGCAGCTTGACGTCCTGGCGCTGCTCCTTGGCGTAAGCCAGCGCCAGCATTACCTGCTGGCCCTGACTGTTCACATAGGTACGCATCAATACGTCATCATACGGTTGCTCAAGGCTGCGGCCGCCGTCCTCGGCGGTGGACAATTCGGCCTGCGTGACCACACCTTGCAGCTCGCGCCAATCGCCGAAGCGGGTTGGTACGCTGGCGGCCAGATCGATGGTTTGGGGATTCGGCGTAAACTTCGGCGTAAGCGCCCAAGCCCCGCCGACGGCGAGCAGCATGCCAGCCAGCAGCAAGACTGCCGGACGGGTGGCAATCTGGCCCAGTTGCGCCCAGGCGCCAGGGGCCAGCGCTGGCAGTTGCAGGCCGGCGCCTTCGTCGCTGGCGCCGCCACGGCGAACCATCCAGCTCAGTGCGCTATCGACGCCGATAATCAGCAGCAACGCCGACAGGAACAGCACCAGGCCCGAGAAGCCGTGCAGGAAACCCTGGCCGGCCGCATCGCCGAAATGATACGTGATGAGCGACAGGAAAATGATGCGGATGGTATTGGCAGCAAACGAGATCGGGATGATCAGCATGGCCAGCAACACGTTGCGCACCAGCGAAGGATGGCGCACCAGGTTCATGTACAGCAGGCCCAGCGCTTCGAGCGTGAACAGCGAGTTCAGGCCGGCGCAAGCGTCGGCCACCAGTAACTGGTAATGGCCGATGGTGAGGATCACACCGCTGCGCGCAATCGGATAGTCCATCCAGTACAGCAGGTGTTCGGTGGCGGCCGACACGGCAATCTTCATCGGCAAGGTCACCACGTCGACGATCGATGCCGGCAGCGGAATCATGAACATCATGAAGAAGAACGCGAACCACATGCGGCTCCAGGTGCGCACGCCGAACAGCGCAATCATCAGGCCGGCCAGGACCAGGATCAGAGAACCGACTTCCAGCACATGCACTTGCTGCGAGCGGCCCAGCACGTAGCACAGCAGGCCCAGCGCCACGACCGGATAACCGAGCGCGGGCTTCGGATTGCGCTCGAACATCTTTTGCGAAATCAGTTGCCGCGTGCGGAAATACAGAAAACCAAAGGCTACAGTCATGACGATCGGGCCGTGCGCATTGCGATCCGAACTCCATGGCCCGTGGAACAGGTCGATCAACGTCGGTACATACAGCGCCGCCAAGCCGGCCAGCAGCACGAGCCAGGGAGCAAGCGCAGCAGGCGAAGGCGAAGGCGTCGCGGTGGGGTTCAGCGTGTGGGCCATGGCCATATCAAATCAGATCAGAAATTATTAAGCACGGAACCAACGACATGCACGCGCGCTTCGTTCAAGGACGCAACCAGGTCGTGTACCTTGCCGACGTGGGTGACATCCTGGCGTGCCACCACGACGGCAGCGCCGGTACGACCGGCCACCATCTGGGCGTCAGAGGAATCGCTGCTGGCCGGCGTGTCGATCAGGATCACGTCGTACTGGTCTGCCAGCGTGCGCAGCAGCTGTCCCAAGGCTGGGCGACCCAGCAATTCGGACGGGTTCGGTGGCGGCGCACCGGCGGTCAGCACCGACAGGTCGAGCAGCGAGGCAACGCGCTGCACTGCTTCGACACTGTTACGGCCAGACAGCACCGACGACAGGCCGACGCGGTTTTCCAGGCTGAAAATCTCGTGCTGGGACGGATGGCGCATATCGGCATCGATCAGCAGCGTGCGCTGGCCCTGCTGCGAGAACACCACCGCCAGGTTAGCAGCGAGGAAGCTGCGGCCGTCGCCACGCTCGGCACCGGTAATTGCGAGCGCTTTGCGTTCCTGGCCGGTATCGAACCAGCGCCACATCAACTGGTTGCGCAGTGCACGCAGCGACTCCACGCGCTCGGTGAAAGGCTCGTAAGCAGCAACAACGGATTCGCTGATGGCGCTTTCGCCACGCAACAGGTAAGGATAATCGTACTGGCGCGACAGCGCGAATTCGATGTCGGCCTCGGTCAGCACACCCAGCGCCAGCGCGGCATCGCCGAAGCGCACATTGCGCTCGACCTGGTGGCGCATTACGCGCTCCGCATCGGCTACCGACAGACGGCCCATCTTGATCAGGATAGCGCCGATTGAACGGTCGGGCACGGACGAAGCTGGCGATTTTTCGCGCATATCGGTGACGATATACGGTTGGATGGGTGGATTCTGGTTCATGGAGTTACTCCGTAATAAACTGGTGTCGGCGATCACTGCTGCGGTTGCGGCAACAGTGCTGCCGGCGGCGGGCTGTTCTTGCTGCGCTTGCCGATACGCGGCTTGGCAATCGTGCCCAGCACGGGCAGACCGAAGGCGTCTGCCATGTGCGCGGCCGAGCGCACGCGCTGGTCGAGCAACTCGAGCACCAGCACTACGCCACCACCGAGGATCAAGCCGACGACGACGGCCAGCAGCAGGTTGATCAGCAAGCGCGGCGATTTCGGCTTGGTTGGTACTTCGGCGGTCGACAATACGGCGATATCGGATTGACGCGCCTGGCCTTCAAGGTTGGTCTGGTTGACACGTTGCATCGCACTTTCATACGAGCGGCGGGCATTGTCCACTTCATTGCTGAGCACGACGAATTCGTCACGCGCACCGTTCAGTTCCAACACGCGCGCCTTCTGCGCCGACAATGCCGAACGCAGTTCATTTTCACGCTGCTGGTAGATATTGCTGTTGCTGGCAACGCCGCTCGAGGCAATGCGCATCTGTTCTTCCAGGTTCGAACGCAGCTTGTCCACTTCAGACTTCGAGGCGATGTACTGCGGGTGGTTCGACGCCAGACGCTGCGAGGTATCGGCAAACCGCGCTTCGGCCGTTGCCAGCTGCGACTTCAGGTTCTGGATCAGGCTGTTATTCAGCACATCAGGCGAGACGCCGGCATTGCCGCTGGCCTGGCGCGAGCGCGATTGCGCTTCCATCAGCAGACCCTGCACTTGCACCAGTTGGCTCGACAGCTCGTTCAGGCGGGCGGTCTCGACATCGACGCGGTTGTCGGCACTGTAGATGTTGTTTTCTTTCTGATACTTCGACAGGCGGCTCTGCGCCAGTTCGTACTGCTCGCGCAGCACCTTGATCTGGGTGTTCATGAAGCCAGAGGCCTGCAGTGCCGGATCGGTCTTGAGCTGGACCGTGAAGTCCAGGTAGCCCTGGGCAAACGCATTGGCGACAGCGGCGACAAACTGCGGATCGTTACCACGGAAGTTAATGGTCAGTACGCTGCTGTCACGCGATGGATCGACGTCCACCTTGGCCAGCAACAAACCAGCCAGCCATTCCTTGATGGTGACAGTGCTCTCGCCGTCCTGTGCATCGCGGAACTGCTGCTGCACCGCAGGGCTTTCCGCCAGACGCAGGAACTCTACCGCCTTGAGCGCAACGCTCTTGCTGCGGATAATGTCGGCCTGGGTAGCGACATAGCCAGTCATCAGTTGCACCGGCAGTGTCACGCCGGTAACAGGATCGACACCCTTGGTGTTGAGCACGAGGGAGGTGCTGGCCTGGTAAACCTTCGGCATCAAGGCGCTGATGGCCACGGCTGCGGCCACCGTCACTGCCAGGATCAGGATGACAATCTTGTAGCGCGCGCGGAGGGCGAGAAACAAATGTGTGAAATTCATGGTGTTCTTTCTCAGTGTAGGTCAGGCAATGTCGGCCTTAGAACAGGCTCTCACGCACGTACAGCACGTCGTCGGCACGCACCAGGTCGTCGTATTTCGCTTCGATGATTTCGATCTTGCCGGTTGCGTCACGACGCTTGATGCGCAGGCCGCGTTCGGTGCCACGCGGAGTCAGCCCCCCACCGGCTGCCAGTGCCTGCAGCACCGTCATCGAACGCTCGATGCGGAAAATGCCGGGACGCTGCACTTCACCGTAAATGTAGAAGCGCGGTGCGCGCTCGATGTAGACGACGTCATTGCCGTTCAAGTCCAGGTTGGCCGGCTGGTCGCCGCTACGGATCACGTCGGTCAGATCGACCACTTGCTTGGTGGTCTTGCCATCTGCAGTGCGCAGGATCGTGACCTGGTCGCCGCCTTCGGCAGCGACACCACCGGCCAGGGCCAGCACGTCGAGCAGGTTGCGGCTGCCGTCAAGCGGGAAGCGGCCCGGGCGCAGAACCTGGCCCAGCACCGAAACCTGCTGGCTCTGCAGCGAGGTTACCAGCACGTTAACTTGTGGGTTCTTGACGAAATTGCCGGACACCAGTGCCGCAGCGATTTTTTTCTCGGCAGCCGCCGACGAAAGGCCAGCTACGCTGACCTGGCCGATCAGCGGAAACGTGATGGCGCCATTGGCGCTGACACGGGTTTCCAGGCTCAGGTCGGGGTTGTTGTAGACAGAAATCCTGACCACGTCGCCGCTGCCAAGTGCCAAGTCGTTTTGCGGGGCAGCGGTAGCAGTGCCCAGCACCAGCGCCAACAGGGGCGCCATCATCCAGATTGCGATTTTCTTCATCATGTGCTCAGTTGTAAGTTAGTTTATCAGGGACCGTTACCGGGACCGTTATTTCAGTCCCGCCACGCCGCGCGCATGGGCGTCGGCTTCCTTGTCGGTCGCCGCTGCTGCCGGTGCCGGTGTTGCAGCACCAGCAGCAGGAGCGGCTGGCGTCGTGCCCGGTTCGTCAGCCTTGTTCTGGTACTCGATCTTGGTGGCTGCGCGCAGGCGCGCCAATTCTGCAGTGGCCGCATCCTTGACGCGCGTATTGGTCAGGAACTGGCCGATCTGCGCTTCAGAGGTTTGCAACGTGACCGGCGTATCCTTGATCTCGGCAACTGTCATCAGGGTGCTGCGATCACCCTCGCGGACGATGAACAATTGCCCCTTGGGCAGGTTGACAATCTTTTCGGCCAACGCTGGCGCCAGGTCCGCCGTGCTGCGGCTGATCTGCTGGCGTGCAAACTTGATGTTATTGCGGTCCATAAATGCAGCTACCTCATCGATCGACTTGGCGCTGTCGATTTCCTTCTTCAGGTCATCGGACAAGTCGCTTGTAGCCAGGTTTAGCTGGCGCAGCTCCATGGTCTTGCGCTGCGCGAACAAGGCAGGATTCTTGTCGAAATATTGCTGGATCTCGTCACGGGTAGGCTTGGCCGGCGTACCGGTTTTTTTCTGCATGTAGGCCTGGGCAATGATCAGCGCCTTGGCGCGTTCGATGGCCTGCACGACTTTCGGATCACGATCGACCTTTTCTTCCAGTGCCTGGTTGAGGACGATCTGGCGGTCCACCAGCGATTCCAGCACCTGCTTGCGTGCCTGCGGCTGTTGTGCAGCCGGCACATTGACCCGTTGCAGCTCTTCGTTCAATTGCAGCGCCGTGACTTCCTCTTTACCCACCTTGACCAGTGCCTGACCGGACTTGCTCTCGCTCTTGCCACAAGCGACCAGCGTAACGGCCATGGTTACCGCCAACGCCGCCGAACCGAGCGTGCGCTGCATGTGGGTACCGCCAAATTTATTATGATTCAAGATAGTTTCCTCAGTATTCTCGTTGGTTCCGCGCGCAGCGTTCGGTCTACGCAATTAATTGCTATTTACCCAATTGCAGTGCACAAAAAGCAATGCTCGAATGGGATTATCACACAACTCTCTGCAATGCAGCATTTTTATTTGTAAGAATGTTATCGTCCTGCCTGAGCCTGGTAACAGTGAACACTCAGTGAGCGTTCTCGCGCTTTAACACCACCAGGACTGTACGGACGATGATCCACATATCGAGCCACACCGACCAGTTACGCAGGTAGTCGAGATCGTATTGAATGCGAGCCTGCATCTTGTCGAGCGTATCAGTTTCGCCACGCAAACCATTTACCTGAGCCCAACCGGTAATGCCCGGCTTGGCTTTATGGCGCAACATGTAACCCTTGATCAGCTTACGATACTGCTCGTTGTGCGCCACCGCGTGCGGCCGTGGTCCCACTATGCTCATCCGGCCTTGCAGTACGTTGATAAACTGAGGCAATTCGTCAAGCGATGTGCGGCGCAGGAAACCACCAATTTTCGTCAGGCGCTGGTCGCCCTTGGTGGCCTGCACCACCTTGGCACCGTCCTCGGCCACCGTCATCGAGCGGAATTTGTACACCAGAATCTCCTCGCCATACAGCCCGTACCGGCGCTGGCGGAAGATCACCGGCCCCGGCGACGTAAGCTTTACGGCCAGCGCAATGGTCAGCATGATCGGCGTGAGCATGATCTGGATGATCAGCGCCAGCACGATGTCGCTGATACGCTTGATCATGCTGTTAAAGCCGGTGAAGGGCGATTCGCGAATGCCGATCACCGGCATGCCACCCAGGCTGGCAAAGCGCGCCTGCATCAGGTCAAAAATATAGATATCAGGCAGGAAATAGACCGACGCTGTAGTGTCCTCGAGTTCTTCGAGCAAATTCATGATGCGTGGCTGCGCCGAGATTGGCTGGCTGATGACGATCATCTTGATATTGTGCTGCCGTACATAGGCGGGAATGTCGCTCATGCGGCCCAGCATCGGATACGTCATGTTGCTCGGACGCCGCTCGTCGGCGCGGTCGTCGAAATAGCCATGCACGGCCATCACCTGACTCTCGTGGCGGTTGATGGTTGCGGCAAACCGTACACTGACGTCATTGGCACCGATAATCACCACTGACGTCTTTTGCCCCTCGACCGGGGCCGCACCCAGCTTGAGCACGGCCAGGTGCCCCAGGATCAACACCAGCGGGGTACCGATGCACCAGGCCAGCAGGACATTGCGGTCGTAATGCACGAGCATGCCGCTGCTGACGCCGATCAGCGCCAGCACCGTCATGGACAACAACCACCCGAGCACGATATCGCGCGCGACCTTGCGTAACTGCCCGGTGCGCCAGGTGCGGTAAGGGTCGACGTACTTATATAGCGACGATGAGACGAAAAATGCCAGCACCATCAAAACCAGGTAGTAGCCGTTGAACCCGGCGCCAAGAACCAGCGTGCACAGGTACAACATGCCCATGATGACGAGCGGATCGACGACACGCTCGAAAAATGAGACGAGAGGAATTTCGTTGACGTTCATGAGGCTTAGAAGCTCACGGTGGCGTTGAGGGCTGCACCTTTGGCGCGGAAACTGCTAGTCCTGGCAGCCGTGCTGCCGTCGCGCTTGGTATGGAAGGCGGACAACTCCAGGCTCAGGTTGCGCAGGGGTTTGTAGCTGACGCTGAGGTTGGCAACCTTGGTTGTGTCGCTCAGTCCGGTGATGTTGATCAAGCCCGGCAAGGGCCTGAACTCGCGTTTTTCGTTGCGGTAACCCGCATTGACCTCGATTTTCGAGGTGGCGGCCCACTTGGCGTTGACGCTCTGGCCAGTGGACAGTGCGGTATTGACCACCACGCCCTCGGCCGCGCCGAATTCACGCCAGACCATGCCGGTCAGCTGTACGGCCGAAAACTTGTTCCAGTTAGCAATCAGGCGGCCGTTGGTGCCCGACTTTTTGCGCACGGCCGAGGAATTGACCTCGCGCTGCACCCATCCACCGACGAAGATTAGCTGCGAAATGCCGGAAACATTCCACGACACGTTGAGCTTGACTTCATCCTGCTTGAAACCGTTGTCGACGAGCAGACCGTTACTCAACGCCTGGGTAGGATATTTCCCCTTGACCTGGCGTGCCAGCATGCCAAACGTGCTGCTGCTGCTGTCCAGGTAATCAAATCCGGTCTCGACAGTATCTTCGGTGCGGTTGTTGTACTGCTGCGAAGGCAGGTCGAAATCGAAGTCTTCGGAAATATAACCTGCGCGCAATTGCCAGGAAGGGTGCAGCCGCCAGGCGATATTACCGTACTGCTTTTTTTGCACCCGCAAGTTGCGGGCGGTAACCTGGAAGTCGGCAAACGATGCCAGCGATTCGCTGTACTTGGCGCCCACGTGACCACTCAGGGTGCGCGCCAGTTTCCAGTCGAGGTCGAGCGCACCATCCTTGCCGGTATAGTCCAGCTCGCTGAAGCGATTGAACGTAACCTTGGAAGTGCGCAGATTACCGGTCAGGTACTGGCGGCCGATCAGGCGATCGATCCCAACACCAACCACAGCTGAGCGGAAAGTATCGGACGCATTCTCGTTTCCGATAACAGCTGTGTCGCGGCGCAGCAGGTTATCGTCATACGACACGACGGCCGAGGCGAATGGGGTCAAGGTATCGCTGATCTGGGCCTGGGCGAAAGGAGCGTACAAGCCGCCAATGATGAACGGCAGTGCGAGCAGCTTACCGGCGCGGGGGGCGCGGCGCATCACCACGTGGCCACCTTGCGCAGGGTAACGCAGAAGTTGGAAGGTTGCAGATAACTCAACATTTTTTTGCTCTTATTCGAAAAGGGACAGGCGGCGCGCCACTAATATGTTGCACTGCATCAATTAATATAATTGATATTCAATAGCTGTTGCCAGATGCTAGCACCAACCATGGCAAAACGGCCACACGGGAGGAATTTGTTGCGTGCTTGCAGCATGAACTGACTCCAAGGTCGGAGTCAGTGCCACACTGACAACGCAGAATACCGAAAAAATTATATTGCATGCAATCATTGCTGTCTATATCGCATCGCAGCATTTTTTTTCGCAAGCCACTGTCTCGAGAAGAACTGGGTTAGCTGCGCTGGCGCGCCTCGATTTGCTCCCATTTTTCCAGCGCCGCCAACAGCTCTTCCTCGATCTCGGCCACGCGCGTATTCACGCGTTTGGCTTCACTGGCGTTCTTCTTGTAAAAATCGGCATCGCTCAGCTGCAGGTTCAGCGCGGTCTGCTCATCCTCCAGGGCGGCGATCAGCTTGGGCAGTTCGTCGAGTTCGCGCTGCTCCTTGAAACTGAGCTTTTTGGTCTTGGCAGCCGGGGCAGCAGCAGCGGCCGGTGCTTCGGCCTTGGCCGCTGTCGGACGAGCCGCAGGCTTGCTGGCGGTGGTGTCGCGCACGCGTTCCCAGTCGGTGTAACCGCCGACGAATTCGCGCCAATGGCCCTCGCCTTCGGCGACAATCACTTGGGTGACCACGTTGTCGAGGAAAGTACGGTCGTGGCTGACCAGGAACACGGTGCCGGTATATTCTTCCAGCAACTCTTCCAGCAACTCCAGGGTGTCAATGTCGAGATCGTTGGTCGGTTCATCGAGCACCAGGCAGTTGGCCGGCTTGGCGAACAGGCGCGCCAGCAGCAAGCGATTGCGCTCGCCACCGGACAGCGTCTTGACCGGCGAACGCGCGCGCTCGGGCGAGAACAGGAAATCGTTCAGGTAGCTCATCGAGTGCTTGCGCTGGCCGTTCACTTCCACCCAGTCGCTACCGGGCGAAATGGTTTCAATCAGGCTCGCTTCTTCGTTAAGCTGGGTGCGCATCTGGTCGAAGTACGCCACTTGCAGCTTGGTGCCCAGCTTGGCGGAACCGCTGTCCGGCGCCAGCTCGCCCAGGATCATCTTGAGCAAGGTGGTCTTGCCGGCGCCGTTGGCGCCGATCAGGCCGACCTTGTCGCCACGCAGGATGGTGCCGGTAAAGTTCTCGACGATCACGCGGTCGCCGAAACGTTTGCTGACATTTTCCAGGTCGGCCACGATCTTGCCCGAGCGCTCGCTCGAACCCACTTCCAGCTTGACCTGGCCCTGCTGCTCGCGGCGGGCGCTGCGTTGCAGGCGCAGCGCTTCCAGACGGCGCACACGGCCTTCGTCGCGCACGCGGCGCGCCTTGACGCCCTTGCGAATCCAGACTTCTTCCTGCGCCAGGAATTTGTCGAACTTGGCGTTTTCCACCTCTTCGTTTTCCAGCTGCTCGGCCTTGCGGGTCTGGTACGTGGTGAAATTGCCCGGGTACGACAGCAGACGACCACGGTCGAGTTCGATAATGCGGGTGGCGACATTATCCAGGAAGGAACGGTCGTGGGTAATAAACAACACGCTGCCACGGAAATCGCGCAGCAGGCCTTCGAGCCACATGATCGAGCTGAAGTCCAGGTGGTTGGTCGGCTCGTCGAGCAGCAGCACGTCGGGCGCCGACACCAGCGCGCGCGCCAGCGCCACGCGCTTCTGCATCCCGCCCGAGAGCGTCTTCATCAGCATGTCGCCGGTCAGGTTCAGTTTGTCGAGCACGGTTTCCACCTTGTTCGACAGGCTCCAGGCATCGGCCGCGTCGAGCTTGACCTGGATGTCGTGCATGCGCTCCATGACGGCATCGTCATTGCCCTGGCCGAACTGGCCGGTCAGCGCATCATATTCCTTGAGCAAGCCCGGCAGCTCGCCCATGCCGGACGCCACGGCGTCGTGCACGGTCATTTCCGGATCAAAGACCGGCTCCTGCTCGACATAGGCGATTTGCAGGTTCTGTTGCATGACCAGCAAGCCGTCGTCCAGCTTGAAGCGGCCCGAAATAATTTTGAGCAAAGAGGACTTGCCAGTGCCGTTACGGCCGATCAAGCCGACGCGTTCGCCGGCCTCCAGGGAAAACTCTGCGTGGTCGAGCAAGGCAACGTGGCCGAAGGCCAGCTGGGCCGAAGAAAGAGAAATGACTGCCATAGGAAGTGAACTATGCGCGATACGCCGTGGCGCCGCGTCGTGGTGATGAGAGAAGCTAGCATTGTACCGATTGTCGCCTCATCGGTGCCAGATAACGACAGTAGGGCCGGGTTTGCAGTGTCCCCGGCTTTTTTGCAGCAACATATTATTTATTGCCGAGCATAACAAGGTATAGTGGCGAGGAAGTGCCAAAAATATAAGATAGTTTTCTAAAAAAACATTTTACGCAGGTCCAAAACATGTCAAAATCCAGTATCCAGACCGATATCAGCGGTCTCAGGGCGCTTAGCGTCCTCATCGTGGTGCTCTACCACTTCAACCTGAAGATACTCAGCGGCGGCTTCATCGGCGTCGATATCTTTTTTGTCATCTCCGGTTTCCTGATGACCAGGATCATCGTCGATGCCATGGTGGCGGGACGATTCGATTACGGACAGTTCCTGCTGCGGCGGGCGCTGCGTATCGTGCCGGCACTGCTCGCTATGTCTCTGGTACTGCTGGGCATGGGGGCTGCACTGCTGCCGCCGAGCGACCTTGCCAGCATGGGGACACAGGCGCTGCGGGCGTTACTGTTCGTGTCCAACCACTACTACGCTGGTCAGCAAGGGTATTTCAGCGAAGGAGTGGACGACCGCTGGCTCCTGCATACCTGGTCGCTGTCGGTGGAGTGGCAGTTCTACATGTTGTATCCCGCCATCGTCTGGCTGGGCTTGCGCATCAGCCGGACCGTCGGCGCCACGCCGCGCACCTTGACGGTTTACCTGCTGGCCATCGCCGCCGCCTCGCTGGCGCTATGCCTGCTCATCGACTACCAGAGCGCATTCTTTTCGGTCCTGACCCGGGCCTGGCAAATGATCGCTGGCGGCCTGGTGTACCTCGTGCGCGACAGCGCGGCGTTGCGCGCGTTGCAGAAACAGGGGCGCGCCCGCCTTCTGAGCTACGCTGGCCTGCTGGTCATCGGATTGACGGCCTGGCTGATCCATCGCTGGCAGCTCGAAGCGAGCTGGCCGGGTCCATACGCGCTGCTGCCCGTGGCTGGCACGTGCATGGTGCTGGCCGCCGGCTACCAGCACAATATGCTACTCAACCACGGCGTCATGCAGAAACTGGGGGCGTGGTCGTACTCGATTTACCTGTGGCATTGGCCAGTGGTGATTGCTTTCACCATGATCGGCCTGATGGACGAATCTCCCAAGCTGGCCAAACTGATCGGCATCCCGCTCTCGCTTGTACTCGGCTACCTGTCCTACCGCTACGTGGAACCGATGCGGCCGTTGCGGGCGGCCCCGCCGCTGCGCGCAGCGCTGGCGCTCGGTGCGGCCAGCGTCACGCTGTGCGGCCTGGCTGTCACTTACAGCGGCAGCAATGGCTGGGAAATGCGCACGCGCGACCCAGAACTGTACCGCGCCATCGCGGCAGCCACCGGCTTGCACACGTATGCACCAGAATGCGAAAACCCCGGCGCAACCCGCGACCGGTTCTGCCACCTGAACCCGAACCAGCCCGGCGACAAGATTCTGGTGCTGGGCGACTCCCATGCCGGCCACCTGTATCCGTGGTTCGTGCAGCACAGCCGGCGTAGTACCACGTTTTACGTCAAGTCGGGCTGTCCCGTGATTCCGGGCTTCGAGCGCATTGGCCTGGACAACCATTGCCGCGAATACACCGAGCAGGCCTTACGCTTGGCCGCGTCGGGCAAATACCATACCGTTATCGTGTCGCAGAACTGGACCTTCTTTTCCCCCCAGGCCACAGGCATTTGCAGCATGGAAGGGGGGCGTTGTGTGGCACCACGCGCGTCGGCGCACCCGATGCTGCCGGTCGAACGCACGCGCGAAGCATTGCAGGGACTGCTGGCCGCAGGCGTAAGGGTGGTGGTGGTCGATGCGACGCCCTGGTTTGCCTTCAATGTCCCCAAGTACATCGAACGCACCCTGTTCTGGCGCGACACCATCGACGCCCGCGTTGCCTCGCCGAATCTGATCGCCAATAACGTCGAGTTCGACCGCCTGTTTGCCGACCTGTCACGCCAGCCGAACTTTGCCCTGGTGTCATTGCGTGACGAGCTGTGCCAGGCATCGCAGTGCAAGATATTCGACGCCGAGCAGCGCATGCCGGTATTCGTGGACAAGAGCCACCTGAATCCAAGGTGGATCGAGCGCAACGGCCAGCAATTCCAGCGCTTTGCCGGGGAACCCGACCCGCAGACCGCCTATATTGGCAAGTAAGCCGGTCAGCGATACTTGAAGCACATGCGCAGGAACACCAGGATGTCCCAGGTGTAACGGCGCAGCAGGCGGCGCGGTTCCAGGCTGAGGCGGAACAACCATTCGAGCCGCAGGCGTTGCACCAGTTTTGGCGCGCGCGGCTTGTCGCCAGCCCAGAAATCGAACAACGCGCCCACGCCCATCAAGATATTGGCGTTGACGGCAGCGCGGTGCTCGAGCATCCAGCGCTCCTGGATCGGATTGCCCATCGCCACCAGCACCACCTCGGCGCCACTGGCATTGATGCGCTGGTCGATATCGTGCGCCGTGCGCAGGCCGTCGTAGCCATCGCAACTGCCCACCACCTGCTGCCCCAGCCGCTGCTCGACATGTTTCACAGCCCGCGCCAGGATCTCCGGCCGGCCGCCCACCATGAACACCTTGAGTGGACGCGGGCTGCGCGAAAACAGCAGCGGCGTGAAGTCGGTGCCGTTCAGGTTGGCAGCAAAGCGTTTGCCATGCAGCAGCTTGGCAGCAATATCGAGCCCAATGCCATCGTTGACCAGCAACACCCCCGGATCCTTGACATGGTCGAGCAGGAAACGGCACTTGACCACCAGGTTGGTATTGGCAAAGATCAGCAGGGTCTGGCCACGTTGCTCGACCACGCGCAACAGCCGCGTAGCCAGCGCATCGGCGGTGGTGCTCACCACCGGAAACTGGCTGATAGAGAGGATTTCAACAGGCTCGGTCATGCTGCCAGCCTGCCGTTTTGATTGAGGGGAAGACACGGGGAAGTTTTCATAGGAGTGATATGTGCAGGTTGCTCAGAATTCGGGCAATCATAACACTACGCCAACTAAATCCAGGGCAATTTGCTTGGGCAGCGCGCGGGGCGTCGGCTATAATGCCACCGCGTAGCGTCCTCCCCGTAGCACAATGGATAGTGCACATGCCTCCTAAGCGTGGGATACTGGTTCGATTCCAGTCGGGGGGACCAGCGAGCCTCTCCCACCGCCATGCATCTTGATCGCCACCGATCCTCCAGTCTCTTTATCGCGCATACATCCAGGGCCATTCGACGACGAGCCCACTTCTCGCAAGTCTCCCCCTCTGTCTGTGATGTACACAAAACGTCAGCACAAGACATAAAACCATGTTCACTATCGTGTTGCAACGCAATAAAAATATGTAAATTCGTGTAAATAATGTCACTAAAAGTGCAATTTTAGTTACACACTATTGGACACCAAGTAGTTATCCCCTTAAGCTAAATATGGTTTTTTAGCAAATATTTCTCGGGGGATACATGAGCACTCACCAAGCGGCAATAGCGTCGCAGGGTCAGTCCGGCAGGCTGGCCTTTATCGATATCGCCAAAGGACTGGGCATCATTCTGATCGTCTTGGGGCACAACCAGGTATTCGGTTTCCGTTTTCCCGACGTGCGCGACTTTCTCACTGCGTTCAGGTTGCCCTTCTTCTTCTTCATGGCTGGCGTGACCTTTTCGGTGGGCAGCAAGTCTCTTGGGGAAATAGCGGTGCGTCGTGCCGACGCCTGGCTCAAGCCGTTGGTGGTGGTAGTGCTGGTGACCGGCCTGCTCGATACGACGCTGCACGGCGTCACGTGGGAAAGCGTGCTGCTGGGCTTGGCGTACCCTACCGGATTCACCATCGATCCACTGCCGCTGTGGTTCCTTGCGCACTTGTGGCTGCTGTATCTGTTTTGCACAGTGCTACTCAAGGCCGACAGACGCCTGTACGACTCCGTGCCCAAACGGGTGGTTCTGCTGCTCACGCTGGCGATCTGCGGTTATTTCCTGATGAATGCTTTCGCCAGCGCTGCCGACGTACCCGCGTGCCGGGTTCAGACCGAATTCAGCGCCAACCTGTTCCAGTGCGGATTACCGTTCAGCGCAGATATCCTGCTACTGACCAGTTTTTATTTTTTGCTCGGTAATTTCTTATCGAGCTATATAAAGTATTTCCAGGTCAACCGGGTGTGGGCGGCGATCGCGCTGTTGGCGATGGCAGTATTCCAATTTGGCTTTAACTACACCATCGACTTCAATTTGCGGCACTACGACACGCTGGTGCTGACGACGTTGCAGGCGCTGTGCGGCATTTACCTCATGTTGTGCGGGTGCATGCTGCTGTCGAGGGTCACCATTGCGGCAAAAATTCTTTGCTACCTGGGCAGCGCCAGCCTGTTCATCCTGCTGTTCCATCTGAGCATTTTGCATGGCCTGATCCCGGTACTGCAACGCGACATCCATTCCAGCGTGCTCATCGTGATGATTTCGCTGATCGTCGCTGCAGGCGTCCCAGCGATCTTGTGGGAAATAGCCAAGCATAATAAGTTGTTATCGGCGTTGCTGTTGCCGCGTAAGTGGCAGCCCGAGCAGACAACGCCAGGCATACAAGCGACCGCTCGCTAACGCAGTGCTTGTGGGGGGCTCCCGCCACGACAGATCTTGGGCTGGCCGAATTGACGTTCCTGCGGTCAGTTTCGCCCCGACGCTTCATCGAACAGCCCTTCAGCACACCAGGTCCACGGATCCGGTGTGCCTTGTAATGCTATGGCGCTCAGAAGGCATCGCTCAATAAATTTACTTTCCCAAAGGAACTTAGTAATGAAATTGTGACATCCTTGAAAAAATATTTCACAGAAACGTGAAATTGCCCTATAATAAGTTTCATAAAAGCACTTACATATTCTCACGGTCAGTTACAGCCTTCTTATCTTTCAAGGACTGTACATGAGAACTCGCGCCAACTGGCTCGGCCGCATTATCGTTACCACCTTTATTCTGGGCTCCATCGCAGCAAGCGCCGCACAAGCACAAAATTATACTCAGACCTATGGCTTCGGCACGTTTTACCGGCCGTTTGCCGCTGATTCGCTGTGGAACCTCAAGCCTGTCAACCCGGTGCTTGGCTCCAATGGCGTCAAGAAACCCCTGATCAACCTCAGCTGGATTCCATCCATCGATGACGGGGCGTATTCGGTCAAGGTGTTCATGGCCAAGGCTGGCGACCCGGCGATGACGGTGGTTGGCAAGCCCGGTATGTCTGGCGTGGGCGATCCCGATACCGGGCATTACCGCACTATCACCATTCCGCGCTGGCCAGCCGATGTGGCGCCTGCGACCGGCGAGGACGGCCATGCCGAAATCATCGATACTGTGACCGGCGTGATCCATTCGTTCTACCAGTTGCGCAAGGTGGGCAACAAGTGGACCGCGACCATGTATTCGTGGACCCGGATCGATGGCCGCGGTTTCGGCAATCCTGCCCATTGGAGCCAGGGCGCGCGCTCGTCCGGCGCCGCGCCTACGGCCGGGCTGATCCGCGTACATGAACTCAACGACAACCGCGATCATTACCGCCACGCACTCGCCATGTCATTGCCAGCCCACACCCTGGCCAACGGTATCACACACCCCAGTTACGTCTATCCGGCCACCACGGCGGATACCTCTGCGATACTGAACACGGGCGTAATTCCGCTGGGCGCGCGCCTGATGCTGCCGGCGTCGTTCGACACCTCCACGCTGAGTACAGACCAGTTGCGCAAGATCGCCAACACCCTCAAGTTGTACGGCGCGTACGCGGTGGACCGCAATTACGACACCGCGTTCCGCCTGTACGTGGAAAATGGCGCCAATTTCAACATCATGCCCAACGGTACGTGGAATACCCGGGTGGTGGCCGATCTCGAGAAAATCCGCGCCGGCCTGCGTCAGGTAATGAGCGTGGAGCGCTATGCGGACGACAACCAGTCCGCCAAGTCTGCCGCTGCCGTCAAAGTCGCAGGCGACGCCAAGAGCCTGTTGTCGATGCGCGGCGACTGGCTCGATGCCGGCACATCGAAGAAAGGTGACGCTGTGTACGATACCTGGCTCGAGAGCGTATGGTTCCCCAAGACCACCAAGAAGGTCAACGTGGTTAACTACAGCAACGGCATCAGCAAGGTTGCAGGCTCGATGCCTGCGGCAAGAACGCCGATGCGATTTACAGCGCGCACCTCCGGTGGGGCCTTGATTCGTATGCAGTTGTGGGCGGGCAGCTCACTCGCTTACGACAGCGGCTACCTGGCCGACGGCTCGTTCGCGTCGTTCCAGTGGCCAGCGATGACCGGGCTGTCGGTAAAACTGCTGGCCCAAAGCGGCGTTTACACCAACTGGTCTAGTGCGCGCGGCATACTGGTGGCAGAGTAAAATGGCTGGTGCGCCCCTGGCATGCGCCAGGGGCAACGATGCAATTGCGCTACGCCGACTTCGGACGACGAAAGGTCCAAAGCAAATTGATGGTGTACGTCAGCAGCAGCACAACTACGGTGGCTAACAGTTGTGCCAGCAAGTGATGCAAGGTCCGTTCGACGCGCTCTTGAACGTGTAGCGCACGTTCAGGAAATAGTTAAAGATGGCACCCACTACGGCGCCTGTGACCGATGCGGCCACCGGATCGAGCCAGTGCAGCGAGACCGTGGTTACCAGCACGGCGTAGTGGGCCAGCGTGCCCACAGCGCCCACCAGCGCATAGAGCAGGAAGCGCATCATGCCCTTGCGCTCGCGTGGCTCAGGCATGTGGCAGCTCCTGCTGATGACGACGACGGATCAGGTAGATCGGGCGGCGCTTGGACTCGAAATAGATGCGGCCGATATACTCACCGAGTACACCGATACCGATCAACTGTATGCCGCCGAGCAGGAACACGCCTGCGGCCAATGACGCGTAGCCGGGGACATCCACGCCGAACACCCCCCCCTCTCACGGCACCACCGCCGTAACTTCGATCTCGACCCGCGCCCGCTCCTCCACCAGCCCGGCCACCTGCACCGCCGTCATGGCGGGATAATGGGCGCCGATCACCTCGCGGTAGGCGGCGCCCACCGCCTTGTAGGCGCCCGTGTATTCCTTCGTATCGAGCACATACCACGTCATGCGGACGATATGCACGGGCCCCGCGCCCGCTTCGGCCAGCACGGCGACGATGTTTGCCAAAGCCTGGCGCACCTGGCCGGCAAAATCGTCGGTGTGGAATACGCCCTGCGCATCCCAGCCGATCATGCCGCTGACGTACACCGTGCGGCCGCTGGCAACCACGCCATTCGAATAGCCGCGTGGACGCGGCCAGCCCGGTGGCAGCAAAAACTCCATCACGCCTCCCCTTTTGCCGACACGGCCTCGCGCAGCAGCTCGCGCGCGATGATCAGTTGCTGCACTTCGGTCGCGCCTTCGTAGATGCGCAGCGCGCGGATTTCGCGGTACAGCCGCTCGACCGGCTGCTCACTCACCACGCCCAGACCGCCGAACATTTGCAGCGCGGCGTCAATCACCTGCTGCGCCGTTTCGGTGGCGGTGAGCTTGGCCATGGCCGCCTCCCTGGTCACCTTGCGGCCCTGGTCGCGCTGCCAGGCGGCGCGATACGTGAGCAGCGCGGCGGCGTCGATGCCGGTGGCCATGTCCGCCAGCTTGGCTTGCGTGAGCTGGAAGTCCGACAGCATCTGGCCGAACATCGACCGCTGCGTGGTATGGGCCAGCGCTTCGTCCAGCGCGCGGCGCGCAAAGCCCAGCGCGGCGGCAGCCACCGATGTGCGGAACACGTCGAGCGTGGACATCGCCACCTTGAAGCCCTGCCCTGCCGCCCCGATGCGCTGCGCAACAGGGATGCGGCACCGGTTGAACCGCAGGCGTGCCAGCGGATGGGGGGCGATCACGTCGATCCGCTCGGCGATCTCGAAGCCGGGCGTGTCGGCATCGACGATCAAGGCGCTGATGCCGCGCGCGCCCGGCTGCTCGCCGGTGCGCGCAAACACCACGTAAAAGTCGGCGATGCCACCGTTGGAAATCCAGGTTTTTTCGCCGTCCAGCACGTAGTGCTCGCCGTCCAGCGTGGCCGCGCACTGCATGGCGGCGACGTCGGATCCGGCTTGCGGCTCGGACAGCGCAAAAGCGGCAATCGCCTCGCCACTGGCCACGCGCGGCAGGTAGCGGCTACGCTGGTCGTCGGTGCCGTGCAGGCTGATGGCGCCCGCGCCCAGGCCCTGCATGGCAAATGCGAAATCGGCCAGGCCGTCGTGGCGCGCCAGCGTTTCGCGGATCAGGCAGATGGCGCGGGTGTCGATGGCGTCGGCATGGCCACCGTGCGCCACGCCGGCCACCGCGTGGCGCAGCCAGCCGCCCTCGCCCAGCTGGCGCACCAACTGGCGGCAGGCATGGTCAACGCCGGCGCGGTCGTGGGTGGCGTGGGCCAGGTGCTGCTGGCTCCAGGCGTCGAGCGTCGCTTCCAGCGCGGCGTGGTGTGACGCGAAGAATGGCCAGTCGAGATAAGTTTTATCAGGCATGTGATTCCTCAATCGCCTTCGAAGACCGGTTTTTGCTTGGCCACGAACGCATGGTAGGCGCGGTGAAAATCGTTGGTGGCCATGCAAATGGCCTGGGCCTGCGCTTCCGCCTCGATGGCCTGGTCCACGCCCATATTCCACTCCTGTTGCAGCATGGTCTTGGTCATGCCGTGGGCGAAGGTGGGGCCGTCGGCCAGCCCGCGCGCCATGGTGAGCGCCGCGTGCGACAGCGCTTCGGGTTCGTGCAGGCTGTTGAAAAAGCCCCAGCGTTCGCCCTCGGCGCCGCCCATCGAGCGGCCCGTGTACAGCAGCTCGGCGGCGCGGCCCTGGCCGATCACGCGCGGCAGCAAGGCGCACGCGCCCATGTCGCAGCCGGCCAGGCCCACGCGGGTGAATAAAAACGCGGTCTTGCTGCGCGCCGTGCCGAAGCGGATGTCGGCCGCCAGCGCCAGCATGGCGCCGGCGCCCACGCATACGCCATCCACGGCCGCCACCACCGGTTGCGGGCAGGCGCGGATGGCTTTGACCAGGTCACCGGTCAGGCGTGTAAACGCCAGCAGGCCGGGCATGTCCAGTTGTGTGAGCGGGCCGATGATGTCGTGCACATCGCCGCCGGAGCAGAAGTTTTCGCCGGCGCCCGTGATCACCACGGCCTTGATGTCGGTGGCCATGGGCAGCGCGCGGAACAGGTCGCGCAACTCGGCGTACGAGTCGAAGGTGAGCGGATTCTTGCGTTCGGGACGGTCGAGCGTGAGCGTGGCCACGCCCCCGCTCACGTCGAACTGGAAATGGGTGGACTGGTAGCCGGCCAGTTGCCGGTTGTGGCCGGGCAGTTGCTGTGCCTGGCCGGGAAGATAACGCATGGTGGTTCCTTATTTGTCGTCGCGCGCATGCAGGCTATGCTTCATGTGCGACAGCAGTTCGATCAATTGGGTCTTGTCGGCGCCGGAGACGTCCTGCAGCAGCTCGGCAATCCACTCCTCGTGGACCTGCGCCATGGTGGCAAACGCGCGGCGGCCGGCGGCGGTGAGCTTCACGCTGAATACGCGGCCGTCCTTCGGATCGGGCACCCGCACCACCAGCTTTTCCTGCTCCAGCTGGTCGGTGATACCGGTGATGTTACCGCCGGTGACCATCATGCGTTTGGACAGCTCGCCCATGCGCAAGCCCTGCGGGTGGCGCTCCAGTTGCGCCATCAAATCGAAGCGCGGCAAGGTGATGCCGAACGTGGCGCGCAGCCGGCTGCGGATCTCGTTTTCGATCTTGACCGTACACGAGAGCATGCGCAGCCACAGCTTGAGCGACTGGTGGTGGTCTTGCGTCAGGCGGCTGGCCAGGTCGAGCACCGGCTCGGGCTCGGGCTGGTCGTCACTGTGAGGGTTGTCGTTCAGGGGCATGGCGCTTCTCGATTTACATCACTTCACCGCCGGCAACGGCGATGGCTTGTCCATTCATGGCGCCGGACTCCGGCAGGCAGAGCCAGGCCACGGCATTGGCCACTTCGCCCGCCTGCACCAGCCGCTGTTGCGGATTGCCGGCGGCCAGTTCGGCGCGCGCCTGCTCTGGCGTGCGCCCGGTTTTGGCGACGATGTTGGCGACCGCATCGCGCACGATGTCGGTGTCAGTATAGCCGGGACACACGGCATTCACCGTCACGCCCCGCGTGGCCACTTCCAGCGCCAGCGCGCGCGTGAGTCCCACCACGCCGTGCTTGGCGGCGGTGTAGGCGGCAGCGTAGCGATAGCCGGTCAGCCCTGCCGTGGAGGCAACGTTGACGATGCGGCCCCACCCGGCATCGAGCATCGCCGGCAGCGCGGCCTGGGTGCAGTGGAATACGCCACCCAGATTCACTTCCAGCATGCGCTGCCACAGCGCGGCATCGGTTTTCAGCAGCGGCGCCGATGCCGCCTGGCCGGCATTGTTGACCAGGATGTCGATGGGGCCAAGGGCGTGCGCCGCCTGTTCAAAGCCGGTGCGCACGGACTCCGGATCGGCAACATCGAACGCCTGCACGTTGATGCTGCCAGCGCCGAATTCCTGGACCAGCGCAGTTTGCATGGCGGCCAGCGCTGCGGCATCGCGCCCGGCAATCGTCACGCGCGCGCCGCGCGCCAACAAGGCGCGCACGCAGGCGGCGCCGATGCCGCGCGCACCGCCGGTCACCAGCGCGTGTTTGCCGGCCAGCGGCAAGGTGGTGTCGCTCATAAGGCTTCTTTCGTGTCGTTATTCAGTTCAGCAGCGCGTTCGAGCTGGCGCTTGGCGGCAGCGTATGGCCGGGGCCAGCGCAGCGCGCGGTAGCCGCTGGCCGCCGCCTCGGCCAGCGTCCACGCCGGGTTGGCCAGGTGCGGACGGCCGATTGCGCACAGGTCGGCACGGCCGGCGGCAATGATGCCGTTGACCTGGTCGGCGCTGGTGATGGCCCCCACGGCGATGGTGGCGATGCCGGCCTCGTTGCGGACACGGTCGGCAAACGGCGCCTGGTACATGCGGCCGTACACCGGCTGTTCGCGCTTGCTGACCTGCCCCGACGAGCAATCGATGATGTCGGCGCCGGCCGCCTTGAACAGGCGGGCAATCGCCACCGCGTCGTCGGGCGTGGTGCCGCCGTCCACCCAGTCGGTGGCGGACAGGCGCACGCTCATCGGCTTGTGCGCGGGCCACGCGGCGCGCATGGCGGCAAACACGCGCAGCGGATAACGGCAGCAGTTTTCAAGACTGCCGCCGTATTCGTCGCGGCGATGATTGGTGAGTGGCGAGATGAACGACGACAGCAGGTAGCCATGGGCGCAATGGAGTTCCAGCCAGTCGAAGCCCGCAGCGTCTGCCGCCAGCGTGGCGCGCACGAAGTCGTCCAGCACGCGGTCCATGTCGGCCACGGTCATCGCGCGCGCGGTTTGCGACACGCCTTCCAGGTACTGCTGTTCGGATGCCGCCAGCAGCGGCCAGTTGCCGCTTTCAAGCGGCTGGTCGATGCCGTCCCACATCGGCCGGGTGGAACCCTTGGAACCGGCATGCCCCAGTTGCAGCGCGATGGCGCTGTCGCTGTGCTGGTGGACGAAATCGACAATGCGGCGCCAGGCCTGCACATGCTCCGGCGTGTAGAGACCGGGACAGGCGGGCGTGATGCGCGCGTCGGCGGATACCCCGGTCATCTCGGTAAACACCAGCGCCGCGCCACCCAGTGCGCGCGCACCAAGGTGCGCCAGGTGGTAGTCGCCGGCCACGCCATCGATGGCGCTGTACTGCGCCATCGGCGAGACCAGCACCCGGTTCTTGAGTACCAGGCCGCGCACCTTGAACGGCGTGAACATCGGCGGCGTCGGCGTTGCAGGCGCAGGCGCAGGCACGCCAGCCTGGGCGAAGGCGCGCGCGGCAAACCACGCTTCGTAGTCATCCATGTAAGCAGGGTCACGCAGGCGCAGGTTGGCGTGCGACAGGCGCTGGCTGCGGGTAAGCATGGAATACGCGAACTGCGGCGCCGCCATGTCCGCGTAGCGCGCCACGTTCTCGAACCACTCCATCGAATTGCGCGCCGCGCTTTGCAGCTTGAGCACTTCCACCGCCCGCACTTGCTGGTACGCGGCCAGCGCCGGACGCAGCGCACCCTGCTCACCGATGCAGCGCGCCAGCTCGATCGCGTCTTCCAGCGCCAGCTTGGTGCCCGAGCCGATCGAATAGTGCGCCGAGTGGGCGGCATCGCCCATCAGCACCACCGGCACTTCGCCATGCCAGTGCACCCACTGCCCGCACACCAGGCGCGGGAACGTGATCCAGCTTGCCGCCCCGCGCTGGTGGGCGTTATTGGCCATCAGCGGGTAGCCATCGAGCTGGTCGGCAAACAGCTTCTCGCAAAAGGCGATCAACTGTTCCTGGCTCATGTCGGCCAGCCCCGATGCCCGCCATACCGATTCCGGCGTTTCGACGATGAAAGTCGAGGTGTCGGCATCGAACTGGTAGATATGGGCCTGGAACCAGCCATGCTGCGTGTGCTGGAACGCGAACGTAAAGGCAGCGAATTTCTTGCGCGTGCCCAGCCACACGAAGCGGCAATGCCGGTCTTCCATCTGCGGCTGGTAGCTGGCCGCGTAGCGCGTGCGGATGCGGCTGTGGATGCCGTCGGCAGCGATCACCAGGTCGGCGTGGTAGCGCGCGGCCAGCACGGCATCGTCGGTGACGTCGGTTTCGAATACCAGCTCCACGCCCAGTGCTTCGCAGCGGTGCTGGAGGATGTTGAGCAAATGCTTGCGGCCGATGCCGCAAAAGCCATGACCGCCGGAGGTGATGGTTTGCCCCTGGAAGTGCACGTCGATATCGTCCCAGCGGTTAAAGGCGGCCATGATGGCGTGCGCGGTGGGCGCGTCCGCTCGTACCAGGTTGTCGAGCGTCTGGTCGGACAACACCACGCCCCAGCCGAAGGTGTCGTAGGGCCGGTTGCGTTCGACCACGGTGATGCGGTGCGCCGGATCCTGCTGCTTCATCAGCAGCGCGAAATACAGCCCGGCGGGACCGCCGCCGATGCAGACGATATTCACTGGCCGCCCTCCCCGCTGGGAGCACGCAGCTTGAAGCGTTGCAGCTTGCCCGTCTCGGTGCGTGGCAGGGACGCCAGGAAGCGCACCGCGCGCGGGTACTTGTATGGCGCGATCTGGCTTTTGACGAAGTCCTGCAACTGCGCCACCAGTTCCGCAGACGGCACAACATCAGCCTTGAGTACCACGTGCGCTTCGACGATCTGGCCGCGCTGTTCGTCGGCGCGGCCCACCACGCCGCATTCGGCCACGGCCGGATGGCGCAGCAGCGCGTCTTCCACTTCCGGCCCGGCGATGTTGTAGCCGGCCGAGATGATCATGTCGTCGGTGCGCGAGCGGTAGTAGAAATAACCGTCGGCGTCCGTTTCGTAGGCGTCGCCGGTGAGATTCCAGCCATCCAGCACGTAGTCGGCCTGGCGCGGGTCGTCGAGGTAGCGGCAGCCGGTGGGGCCTTTTACCGCCAGGCGGCCGATCACACCGGGTCCCACCGGCCGGCCGTCGTGATCGAGCACGCAGGCCTGGTAGCCGGGCACCGGCTTGCCGGTGGCGCCGGGGCGCACGTTGGCGTCTGCGGCCGAAATGAAGATGTGCAGCAGCTCGGTGGCGCCGATACCGTCGATCATCTCCAGCCCGGTAGCGCTGCGCCAGGCATCGCGCGTGGCAGTCGGCAGCGCCTCGCCGGCCGACACGCTGCGGCGCAACGTGCTGAGGTCATAGCGAAAGCCCGGCGCAGAGGCCCCGCCGGCAGAGACGCTGCGCCGACTGGCCGGGTTGCAGCCGCCGACCAGCGCCGCCATTTGCCGGTAAAACGTGGGCGCGGTAAAGCACACGGTGGCGCGATGCGCGGCGATGGCAGCGAGCAGCGCTTCGGGCGTGGCTTTTTCCAGCAGTACGGCGCAGGCGCCCACGCGCAGCGGGAACAGCAGCAAGCCGCCGAGGCCAAAGGTAAAAGCCAGCGGCGGCGTGCCGATGAAGACATCGTCGGCGCGCGAACCGAGCACCGAGCGCGGAAAGCAGTCGCAGATGGCCAGCACGTCGCGGTGAAAGTGCATGGTGCCCTTGGGGATGCCGGTGGTGCCGGACGTAAAGCTGATCAGGCAGATGTCGTCGAGCGCGGTGTCGGCGGCAGCAAATTGCGCCGGCTGCGCCGCCATCAGCGCTTCCAGCGATTCGGGCGATAAGCTGTCATGGCCGGCGCCGCCGAAGTACACGGTGCGTGCGCGCGCCTCCGGCGTCAAGTCCACCGCGTCGAGCTCCGCGCGCAGCGATTGCGCACACAGCACGGCATCCACCTTCGCCTTGCCGGCAATGGCGCCCAGCTCGCGCGCGCGCAGCAGCGGCATGGTGGGCACGGCGATGCAGCCGGCCTTGATCACGGCCAGCACGCACGCCGCCATCAGCGGCGTATTGGTCCCGCGCAGCAGCACGCGGTTGCCGGTTTCCAGCGCCAGCGGACCGCGCAGCACGTGGGCGATGCGGTCGACCTGGGCGCGCAGCTGGTCGTAGGTCCAGGTAGCGTGTTCGCCGCGCAGCGCCACACGTTCGCCGGCCGCGTGGTCGAGCAGTTCGGCCGCGCAGTTGAGGCGCGCAGGGTAATCAAGTTCGGGCAGATCGAAGCGCAATTCCGGCCAAAGCGCCAGCGGCGGCAGGTGGTCGCGCGCAAAGGTGTCGGTGTGGCCGGTGACGCTGCCGGTAGCGTTGCCGGCGGCGCGGGTGGAGGCTGGTTGTGTCATGTTAGCCCTGAAGTCGGATCGGGATATCCACCCGCAAGCAGATACTTTAAACCTAAACTATCTCGACTTCAAGGCCTGCTGCCCGATTTACATCAAACCGGCCTGCCTGACCAGGCCCGCCTGCTGGTCCACGGCGCGCAGCACATCGGCCAGCACGGCCTGCACCGCCTCGTTGGACAGCCGCGCGGCAGGGTCGGACAGCAAGCCCTTGAGCGCGCCGGCTGCACCGTCCAGCCCCAGCGTGACGCAGCCGGCCAACAGGCGTTCGACGCGCACTTGCGCGCCCTGCTGGTCACCCCGTCCCAGCAGCGCTTCGAGGTCGGTGCCGGCGGCGGTCAGCTGGTTGTGGAAACCGTTCAGGTACACCAGCAGCCGCTCGCCATTGATGCCCAGGCGATTGAGCGTGGCGGCCGGATCCTCGGCATGGTGGGTGCTGCCATTGGCCGCCTGGTCGAGAAACGCGGTCAGGTGCACCCGCACTTGTTCGGCCTGGAACGGCTTGACGATGTAGCCGGCAGCGCCGGCGCTCGACGCTTCCTGCATCACGTCTTTTTCGGTGGCGGACGTGACCAGCACGAACGGCATGGCGGCCAGCCCGGGATGGTTTTTGATCCGCTGCAGCAGTTCGAGCCCGGACAGGCGCGGCATGCGCAGGTCACAAAAACAGATCGCCGGCCGCAGCCCGCCTTCGAGCTGGGTCCATGCGTCGAGCCCGTCTTCAGCTTCGACGATGTCGAATTTTCCGCAACTGTCGATCAGGTGCATCAGCACCATGCGCGAGACGACGTCGTCGTCAACTACCAGAACTTTCATGTCGCTCCCTGTGCCTGGGCACTGTCTTTCCACATGTTTAACAGTGCCTGAATCATACAGGACACGCAAGCGAATTTTCTGCCGTGCAGCGGACATCCTCACGCGCTCTTAAACCCGGCTGGCCTGGTCCAACAGCGTACGCAAGCGCGGCAGCGCGGCCTCGATCTGCTGCCATTGACCGTGGTCGGCGCAGGTTTCGAGTTCGCCGCACAGCGCTTGCAGTTCCTGCTCTTCCAGGTAGCCGGCGCTGCCCTTCATGCCATGCAGCAGGCGGCCGGCGGTATCGGCGTCGCCGGCCGCCAGCGCGGCTTCCAGGTCGGCCAGGCGCAGCGGGGCGTCCTCGCGGAAGGCGCCACGCAGGCGTGCCTTGAGGTCGCCGCTGCCGCTGTGCTGGGCCAGCCGCGCCGTGTCCGGCGCGGCCGGTTCAACGCCGAACATGGCGTCGAGGTCCGGTGTGCCCGCGCGCGCCGGCGTTCCCTGCGTGGTGACCTTCTGCGCCATCGGCGGCAGGTGGAAGCCGCGCTGCAACTGGCGCTCGATCGCGCGGCTCAGCTGAAAGTGCAGCTTGTCCTCGTCGATCGGCTTGGTGAGGAAGTCGTCCATGCCGGCCGCCAGGTAGCGGCTGCGGTCTTCCTCGCTGGCGTTGGCAGTGAGCGCGATGATCATCAGCTCCTGGTCGCGCACCGGCGCATCTTCCGGCCCGCCGGCGCGAATCAGCCGGGTGGCGCTGGCGCCGTCGAGTTCCGGCATGCGGCCGTCCATCAGTATCAGGTCGTAGCGCGTGAGCGCGCAGGCCTTCACCGCCAGCGCGCCGTTGGCGGCGATATCGACCTTGTGGCCCAGGTCCTCGAGCATCATGCGGATGATGATCTGGTTGGTCGGAAAATCTTCCGCGCACAGCACCCGCAACTGGTGGCTGTGCGGTTCGCGCGGCACGTGCGGCACCGTCGGCGGCGCCACGCCGTTGGCCAGCGGCAGCTCGAACATGAAGGTACTGCCGGAACCGGGCGCGCTCACCGCGTTGATGCTGCCGCCCATCAGTTCCACCAGCTGGCGGCAAATCGCCAGTCCCAGGCCGGTGCCGCCGTAGCGGCGCGTGGTGGAGGCGTCGGCCTGCTCGAACTTCTGGAACAGGCGCGGAATGGCTTCGGCGTCGATGCCGATGCCGGTGTCCTCCACCAGAAAGCGGATACGGTTGATTACGCCCTTGCGGCCGGCCAGCGCGGCGACATCCTCAAGTGTCTCGCCCTCTTCCGGCATGCGTTCCACGCGCATGGTCACGGTGCCGCTGCGGGTGAACTTGAAGGCATTGCCCACCAGGTTGACCAGCACCTGGCGCAGCCGCGTGGGGTCGCCCACCACGAACTGCGGCAGGTCGTCGCCGAATACCAGCTCGAAGCCCACGCTGTGCGCGGCGGCCTGCTCCTCGAACAGGCTCACTACATTTTCCACGGTGGACGTCAGCGAAAAATCGATGTTCTCGATGGTGAGCTTGCCCGCCTCGATCTTGGAAAAATCGAGCAGGTCGTTGATGATGGTGAGCAGCGACTGGGCATTGGCCTGGCCGCGCAGGATCTGTTCGCGGGTGCCGTCCTGCAGCGATGGGTCGCGCAGCGAAAAACCCAGCATGCCGATCACGCCGGCCAGCGGCGTGCGCATCTCGTGGCTCATATTGGCCAGGAATTCGGACTTCTGGCGGGTGGCGTCTTCCGCCTTCTGCTTGGCCTGGCGCAGGCGTTCGTCGTTGTCCTGCAAGGCGCGGTTGGCCAGCGCCAGCTCCTCGGTGTGCAGCCGCACTTGCCGCTCCTGCAGCAGCAACTGGCCCTGGGTCTGGCGCAGCGTTTGCAATGTGTCTTCCAGCTGCTGGTACGCGCGCGCGTTTTCCAGACCGGCGGCAGCGTGCGAGGCCAGCGTTTGCAACATGTCGAGGTGCACCTGGCGGTACACATTGCGCGCCACGCTCTGCACACTGAGCAGGCCTACCACGCGGTCGCCCACCACGAGCGGCGCGTACATCATCGACTTCGCCCCCGGCATGCGCACGCCATCTTCGCGCACGCACGGCGCCAGCGCATCAAGACCGGTATCGTCCATGTACCTTCGGTACTCGGCGTCGAAGTCGTTGATCAGGAGCGGCTTGCCGTGCGTGAGGCACCACACGGCCAGCTGGTTCGGATCGTCCATCTGGCGCTGGTACGGCATGGTGCGCACACCCGCCTCCACCGCGAACGGGAAGTGGATCACGCCGTCCTGCTCGCGCACGAAGCCGATGCCGAAGATCTCCGCCTGCATCAGGTCATGCACATGGCGGTACAAGGTGCTCATCAGGGTTTCCATGTCGAGCGTGGCGCTCATTTCGCGACCCAGTTCGCTCAGCACAGAGATATTGCGGTGCGCCTTTTCCACTTCCTCGGTTTGCCGTTCGGCGTCGAGGCGGCGCTGTTCGGCCTCGGCGCGCTGCGACTCCGCCTCCAGCCGGCGCAGTTCGAGTTCGTGCTTTTGCTGTTGCAGCAGGCGGTTCTTGTGCTGCACTTCGGCCGTGCGCGACTCGACCAGTTCCTCGAGCCGCTGCTGCTGGCGGTGCAGGCTGCGCATGCGCGCCTGGTAGGCGGCATAGGCCGCGCCGAGCAGCAGCAGCGTGACCAGGGCGCGGAACCACCAGGTCTTCCAGAACGGCGGCAGGATGGTGATCCGGAGCGTGGCGGCGTTGTCGTTCCACACGCCGTCCTTGTTGGCGGCTTTTACGCGGAACACGTACTCGCCGGGATCGAGGTTGGTATAGGTGGCAAAACGCTTGGTGGCGTCGGTCACCACCCAATCCTCGTCGAAGCCCTGCAACTGGTAGGCGAAGCGGTTGCGCTGCGGCGCGGCGTAGTGCAGCGCCGCGAACTCCAGCGAAAACACCGAATCGGCCTGGCGCAAGGTCAGTTCCCCGGTGTGCTCGATGGCCGTCTTGAGCACATCGGCATGGTCGCCCTGCCCCGCCTTGAGCGACTTGTTAAACACCTGGAAGTCGGTGATGGCCACCGGCGGCGCCACGCTGTTTTCGCGCACGGCCTGCGGCGCGAACGCGGTGATGCCGTTGAAGCCGCCGAAGTACAGCGTGCCATCCGTGGTGCGCAACGCCGAACCGTCGAAGTACGCGCCTTCGATGGTGCCGTCGGCATCGCTGTAATTGCGCACCATACCGGTGGCGATATTGAACTTCGACAGGCCGCTGTTGGTGCTCAGCCACAGGTTGCCGGCGCTGTCGGGCAGGATCGCAGCAATGGCGTCGTCGGCAATGCCGTCCTTGCGCAGGTAGCGGCGGAAGGTAATGGTGCCGTCGGCGGCAGTCTCCATGCAGTTGAGGCCCGCCGCCGTGCCCACCCACAGCGTGCCGGTATCGTCTTCGTACAGGCTGTGCACCTCGTCGTGGCTCAGCGACTGCGGATCGGTGGGGTTGCGGCGGAAGTGGCGGAACGTGCCGGTCTTGCGGTCGAGCAGATCGAGGCCGTTGAAGCTGCCCACCCACAGCCGGCCGCGCCGGTCTTCCAGGATCGGCCGCACCACGTTGTCGGCCAGGCTGGCGCTGTCGGCCGGGTTGTGGCGGTACGTGTGCACGTCCATGGTCTTCGGATCGAGCCGGTGCAGGCCGCCACGGCTGGCGATCCACAGCAGGCCGGCGCGGTCGGCCACGATGTTGCGGATGGTATCGCTGGCCGGATCGCCGCGCACGAACGACAGCGTGCGGATGGTGCCGGTGGCCGGATCGAGATGGTTGACGCCGGCGCGCCCGCCGATCCACACCGCGCCGGTGCCGTCAGGCGCACGCCACAGCGCAGTCACCTGGTCGTCGCTCAAACTGTCGGGCCGCGCCGGATCGTGGCGCCATACCTTGCTGCGGCCCGTCTTCGGATCGTACAGGTTCAAGCCGGCGCCAGTGCCCAGCCACAGGCGGCCGTCGCCATCCTGCGTGGCGGCCGTGGCGATGGCGCGCACCTTGTTGTCCGACAGTGCATCCGAATCCTCGGTATGGCGCACGATGCGGGCAAAGCCGCCGCTGCCCATGTCCACCCGGCTAACGCCATCGTTCCAGGTACCTACCCAGAAAGTGCCCACGCGGTCGCGGAACAGCGCCGACACCTGGTTGTCCGCCAGGCTGTGGCTGTCGCTGAACTGGTGGCGGTACTGCACCAGCCGCTGCTCGGCCGGCAGCCAGCGCAGCAGGCCGTCGGCATGGGTGCCGATCCACAGCTGCTTTTCGATGTCTTCGTACAGCGCGGTGATGCTGGCGCCCGGCCGCAGTCCTTCGGCGGTGCCCAGGCGCCACCGCTGCGGTTCGCCCTTGTCGCCGATGCGCCACTGTTCCAGTCCGCCCATGGTGCCCACCCACAGCATCTGGTTGCGGTCCACCTGCAGCGCCAGCACGGCGTTGAAACGACTGTCGCCGCCGGCGTCGAGGCGGTAATGGATAAACCGGCTGGCGCCCGGCGCCAGCATATCGAGCCCGGTGGCGGTGGCCACCCACAGGCGGCCGGCGGCGTCGCGCGCCAGCGCGTTGACCTGGTCGTTGACCAGGCTGCCCGCATCGGCCGGGTCGTGGTGCCAGCTGGTGAAGCGCGCGGTGGCCGGGTCCAGGTGGTGCAGACCATCGGCGGTAGCTACCCACAGGCCGCCCAGGCCATCGTCGGCGATGGCGCGCACGTGGCGGTTGCCGTTGCCGCGCTCCACCGGCGCCGTGGGCAGGTAGTGGACAAACGTGCGGGTGGCGGGATCGTAGCGATCGAGGCCGCCGTCGGTGCCCACCCATAGCTGCCCCGAGGGATCGACGTGCAGCACCCGCACCCAGTTGTCGGCCAGCGTGCGCGGGTCGGACACGGCGCTTTTATAGGTCACGGTGCGGTAGCCGTCGAAGCGCGTGAGGCCGGCCTGGGTACCGAGCCAGATAAAACCCTGCTTGTCCTGGGCGATGGCCAGCACCGACTCCTGCGCCAGGCCGTGTTCCACGCTCAGCTGCTCGAAGCGCAGCGTGCGCGGCGGCGGCCCGCCCCATGCGGCGGCCGCGCCGAAGACCCAGAGCAGCAGGGCCGGCGCCAGCACATGTCTCCACAGATGGTTCAGGGCGTACAAAAAGCGGGGTCTCCCCAAGGGGGTATGCTCAGGATTCGAAGAAGGCCAGCACGTCTTCCTTGCGCGCCTGGGTATCGCGCTGACCCAGACGGATCAAGTCGCAAGTATACGACGATTCGAACAACAAATACGAAGCAAGCGCCGCGCCGCGCGTTTCAGTGGCGCCAATACCCGACAACATGGTGCGGATCGGCGCCGGCAGGCTGCCGATGTGGCGGGTGGCGATATCGTCGAGCCGCTCCGATGGCGCAATCACCAGCAGCTTGACCGGCTTGAGCGGGGTTTGTTCGAGCAGTTCCTCGGGCAGCAGCGACAGGGTCTTGTTTACCCGTTCGAGCCGCTCGATATCGACCGCCAGCGAATCGAGAAAGATCGAGGACATGGCGTGGCCGGCGATCTGCGCCAGGCTCGGATAGCGCGCAGCGCCCCGCTCCGGCGTGTTGCGCGACGCCTCGGTCAGGCGCCCCGCACCGACTACCAGCACCTTGCGCGCCCCCAGGTGGATGGCGGGCGAGATCGGCGCCAGTTGGCGCATGGAGCCGTCGCCGCAGTATTCCCGGTGGCCGCCGATGAACAACGGCGTGGCCGGAAAAATGAACGGGATCGCCGACGACGCCAGCAAGTGCTCCACGCCGATCTGGTCCTGCAATGCGAGGCGCTGCATGCGGACCCACGGCGCGATGTCGGCGGCGGTCTGGTAAAAAGTGAGGTGGTTGCCGACAGTGTAGGAAGACGCGGTGACTGCCAGCGCGTGCAGCAGGCCTTCGGACAGCACGGCATCAAGCCGTGGCAGGTCGAGCATGCGGTGCAGCAGGCCGACCAGCGGAGTGTTGTCGAGCAGCGACGCCGGCGGCGCCGCCCGCCACTTGCGCAGCAGCCAGCCGAACGACAGCAGGGAGAGCCAGCGCGCGCCCGAGCGCAGCACGCCCAGCGAATCGGCACGGTACACCTGCGCTACTTCGATGTTCTGCCACACGTCGAGCAGCTTTTGCACGCCCTCGCCAAAGTTGTCGGCACGGCACGCCAGCGCGGTGGCGTTGATGGCCCCGGCCGACGTGCCGCAGATGATATCGAACGGGTTGCGCGCCGGCGGCCAGCCCGCTTCCCACAAGATCTCGGAGATGGCCTGTAACACTCCCACCTGGTAGGCCGCGCGCGCGCCGCCGCCGGTGAGGATCAGGCCTGTTTTCTTTTGACGTCCCATGGCCCCAGATTAGCAGGGTATGCGCGGTTTGGGAAAGCCCTTTCGGCGCGGTCAGTCGCCCAGCACGATGCCTTCGCGGCGCGGATCGGCGCCGCCGAACCACTGCGCCTTGCCGCCCACTACGCGGCGCTCGATGCCCTGCAGGCCGGAGTTCTGCTCGGTCTCGCGCACGTCGTGGCCGCGCGCCTTCAGTTGCGCGATTACCGCGGCGCTTACCCGGTCTTTTTCCAGCTCGGTCGGGCCGTTGCGGCTGCCCAGGTTGGGCAGGCTGATGGCCTGCTGCACGTCGAGCTTCCAGTCCAGGGTGCCGACCAGCACCTTGGCCACGTAGTTGATGATGGTGGAGCCGCCCGGCGAGCCGGTGGCCAGCACCAGCTTGTGCGTGCCCTTGTCGAACACCAGCGTCGGCGACATGGCGCTGCGCGGGCGCTTGCCGGCCTGCACCCGGTTGGCGATCGGGCCGTTCTCGTCCTGCGAATCGAACGAGAAGTCGGTGAGCTGGTTGTTGAGCATGAAGCCATCGACCATCTGGCGCGAACCGAAGGCGTCTTCCACCGATGTCGTCATCGACAGGCCACCACCGAAGGCGTCCACCGCCACCAGGTGCGAGGTCGAGGGCTTGTCGATGGCCGTGTCAGCACCCCACGCCACGTCCATGGTATCGGGCGTGCCGTAGTTGGCGCGCCCCATCGACTGGTCGCCGATCAGCGCGGCGCGTTTGGCCAGGTAGCGCTTGTCGAGCAGGGCAGAGACGCCCTTGCCTGGCAGCGGCACGAAGTCGGTATCGGCCACATAGCGGTTGCGGTCCGCGTAGGCCAGGCGTCCCGCTTCGCTGAACAGGTGGATGCCGTCGGCAGTCAGCTGGCCGTTGACCGGCTTGTACGGGCTGATGTCCTTCACTTCCAGGATGCCCAGCATTTGCGCAATCGCGATGCCGCCCGACGATGGCGGCGGCGCGCCGCACACGGTCCACGCCTTGTAGTCGCTGCAGATCGGCGCGCGCTCCTTCGCCTGGTAGCCGGCGATGTCGGCGGTGGTGAGCTTGCCCGGGTTGGTCGGATGGCCGGAGACCTTGGCGACGATGTCGCGCGCGATGCGCCCCTTGTAAAAGGCATCGGCGCCGCCGTCGGCGATCTCGCGCAGGGTGCGCGCCAGTTCCGGGTTTTTCAGGATGTAGCCGACCGGGCGCGGTTGGCCCGCGTCGTCAAAAAAGTAGGCGCGCGCCACCGGGTCGCGGGCCAGATACTTGTCCCACTTCAGCAGCGCGTTCAGGCGCGGGCTCACGGCAAAGCCGTCGTCGGCCAGCTTGATGGCCGGTGCGAACAGGGTTTTCCACGGCAAGCGGCCGTGCTGCTTGTGTGCCAGTTCCAGCATGCGCAGCACGCCGGGTGCGCCGACCGAACGGCCGCCGACCACGCCGGTCTCGCGCGAGACCGGTTTGCCATCCTTGTCCTGGAACAGGTGCTCGTCGGCGGCGGCCGGCGCGGTTTCGCGGCCGTCGTACGACTGCACGCGCTTGCCATCGGAGTACAGCAGGAACGAGCCGCCGCCGATGCCCGACGATTGCGGTTCGACCAGCGTGAGCACCAGCTGGGTGGCAATCGCCGCATCGATGGCAGCGCCGCCCTGCTTGAGGATCTGGTAGCCGGCCTGGGTGGCCAGCGGATTGGCAGCAGCCACCATGAACTTCTGCGCCGATTTGCCGGCCTTTTCGGCATAGCCGGTGGCGATTTCGGGCGCGACGTCGTGATTAATGCCGGGGACTTTGGCCGGCGCCTGCAACTGGGCGTAAACGGGGGCGTGCAAGGCGCCCAGCATGGCGGCGGCAAGCGCCAGGGTCTTCAAACGAATCATGGGTTCTCCGGATCGGGGCGCGCAACCTGCGGCGCGCCTGAACGGCCATCGTACACGAAATCGTTTAAATCGTTTACTACTGAAGCTTATGCCTTTTTGTTATTTGGCGGCCATGCGAATGGCGCCGTCCAAGCGTATCACCTCGCCATTGAGCATGACATTTTCAAAAATCGCCCGTGCCAGTTGCGCATACTCGTCCGGCTTGCCCAGCCGTGGCGGGAACGGCACCATGGCGCCCAGCGCATCGCACACCTCTTGCGGCATGCCCAGCATCATCGGCGTTTCGAAAATGCCGGGCGCGATCGCCATCACGCGGATGCCGCTGCGCGCCAGGTCGCGCGCCATCGGCAGCGTCAGGCCGGCTACTGCCGCTTTCGACGATGCGTACGCCGCCTGCCCCATTTGGCCATCGTACGCCGCCACCGACGCGGTATTGATGATCACGCCGCGCTCGCCGTTGTCCAGCGGCGCGGTCTTACCCATCGCTTCGGCCGCCAGGCGCGCCATGTTGAAGGTGCCCACCAGGTTGATTGCCACCACGCGCTGGAACAGCGCCAATGCATGGGCGCCTTCCTTGCCGACGGTTTTGGCGGCCGGTGCGATGCCGGCGCAGTTGACCAGGCCGCGCAGCGGTCCCAGCGCAGTTGCTGCCGCCACCACCGCCTGCGCATCGGCTTCGGAAGTAACGTCGCAGCGCACGAACACGCCATCGAGTTCCGCCGCCAACGCCCGGCCGCCGTCTTCCTGCACGTCGGCCAGCACCACCTTGCCCCCGGCCTGCGCCAGCATGCGTGCGGTCGCCGCACCCAGCCCCGAGGCGCCGCCGGTGATGATGAATACCTGGTCTGCAATCTGCATCATGTCTCCCATATTTGACGTTTACGTAAACGTAACACAGCAATGCTTGCGGTGGAAAGCGAAAGATAGCGCCAGCAACATGCCGAAAGAACTTTATTTTCTAATAATTCACAGATAAAATGTGAATGATTGTCATTCTCATTGCGACGTACGATCGCATTTTACTCACCACCCAGCAGACCGGAAGGCAGCCAGGCAACACCACTTCTGGAAAGCTCATGTCTATTCGTCCCCCTCTTCTCGCCACCGCGTTGGCCCTCGCCGTCAGCAACGCCTGGTCCGACAATCTCGCCGCCGAAGCCGAAGCCGTGCTGCCGGTGGTTGTCATCACCGCGTCCGGCGCCGCCGTCGACATCAAGGATGCGCCGGCCAGCATCAGCGTGATCACCCGCGAGGAAATCGAACGCCAGCCCGTGTACGACCTTAATACGCTGCTGCGCCGCATCCCCGGCGTTACCGGCGGCACCAGCCCGGTGGGCGAGCAGTCGAAAATCAAGCTGCGCGGCCTGCCAGAGAAATACACGCTGATCCTGGTCGACGGCAAGCGCGTGGGCAGTTCTTCCGACACCGCCTACCGTCCCGATCTCGGCCGCCAGGACCTGAACTGGATTGCGCCCGAGATGATCGAACGGATCGAAGTGGTGCGCGGCCCGATGTCCTCGCTGTACGGTTCGGACGCCATGGGCGGCGTGATCAACATCATCACCCGCAAGGTGCCGGGCACATGGCATGGTTCGGCCACGGCCAATTACACGCGCCCGCAGGATAGCGGCCGCGGCGATGCCAACCAGCTGGGACTGAACGTGGCGGGGCCGCTATCGGACACGCTGGGCATGCGTTTCGGCCTCAGCCAGAGCAAGCAGAACGCCGACGAGGCGGTACGCGCCAACGCGGGCGGCATCGGCGGTGAACGCAACCGCACAGCCACCGGACAACTGGCCTGGAAGCTCGGCAGCCGGCAGAGCCTGACCTTCGATGCCAGCTACGGCCGCCAGGAAGCGACGCCATCGTCCACGCTCAAGCCCAACGGTACGCCGCTGTTCAGCGCCTGGGGCGCCAGCGAACTGATCCGAAAAAGCGCCAGCATCGGCTACGAAGGCCGTTTCGATGTGGGCACCGCCAAATTCACGCTGTATCACAACGATTTCGACAACCGCTTCGCCGGCACCACCGCCCGCGCCAAGGACACCACGCTCGACGCCACGCTGGAAAAGCGGCTGGGCTGGGGCGTCGAGCAGTTGCTGGTGATGGGCGCGCAGTGGAAAGACCAGGAGCTGACCAACACCGACACCATCGGCACCGTCCCCACCGACTACCAGGGTAACCGCGTGCAGGGCGCCACGCTGTCGGGCACCACGTCGGCGCTGTTCGCGGAAGACCAGTTGTTCCTGCGCGAGAACCTGAGCGCGACCGTCGGTCTGCGGCTCGACCATCACAGCAAGTTCGGCAACCACTACAGCCCGCGTCTATACCTGGTGTACCACCCGGCGCCTGAATGGACCGTGCGCGGCGGCATCTCGCAGGGTTTCCGCGCCCCGAGCCTGAAAGAAAACTCGCCGTCGGCCGCCACCAATTCCGGCGGCAACGGTTGCCGCAGCCTGGTACCGCTCGGCTACATCACGGGCGGTTGCTTCATGGCCGGCAATGCCGACCTCAAGCCCGAAACCAGCACCGCCGGCGAGCTGGGCGTGGCATACGAACGCAACGGCTGGAACGTGGGCGTGACCTGGTTCCGCAACGACTTCAAGAACAAGATCGACTACGCGCCGCTGGGCTTTTTCCAGGACCTGTGGTGGACCCGCCTGACCAACATCCAGAAGGCGCGCACCAGCGGACTGGAGGCGACGGCCACCATCCCGCTGACAAAGGACCTGAACTGGCGCAACAACATCACGTACATGAAGGAAGCGAAAAACCTCACCACCGGCGCCAACCTGCTGGCCACGCCTCGGCTGTCGTGGTACTCGGCACTGGGCTGGCAGGTGACCGACGCCCTGTTCGGCGAGATTTCGGCCCAGTACACGGGGCGTGAACTCGATGCCGGACCGCTGTACCGCGCCTACACCATGGTCGATACGGTGGTGTCGTACAAGGTAACGCCACGCTGGACCGTGCGCAGCGGCGTGGAAAACGTGCTGCGCAAGGGACCGGTCGCCGACACCGGCCGCGAAACCTATTACGTGCCCGGCCGGCGCATGTTTGCCGGCCTGACGACACGGTTCTAGGAGAGGTAGCCAGCCAACAGTGAACGAAAGCGCTGTTGCGCGAACACAGCTCGCTGCCGGGACTGACCACGGTGATCAGCACTGGATGAACGCGCCGTTGCGTGAGCACAGCTTGCCGCTGGGGCTGACCACGGTGTTGCCGGGGCCGTTGTTGTAGCGCTGGCCGTTGGGGCCGTTACAGCCGGCGGCGTCGCAACCGGCGGTGGGCACCGGCGCGCCGGGCCGGGCGCCGGGATCGGAGCGCGGTGGTGTGGACGGCATGGGCGGTGCAGGCAGTACGCGGGAGGGCGTGGCTGGCGAGGTTGGCGCAGTGAGTGCCCGCGAAGGCGTGGCGGGCGTCATCGGCGTGGGCGTTACGCGTGATGGCGGCTGCGCCTGGTCGCGCGGATCGCTTTCGGCCGGCGACACCCGTTCGATCGCTTGCGGCACCGGCCGTCGTGGCATCGGGTCGAGCGCCTTGGCGGTGCGGCACGGCTCCTCGGCCAGGTGCTTGCCGTCGTCGCTGAGCTTACATGGCGGCAGCTTGGCGTAAGCCTCTTTTTCGGTATCGACTTCGGGCGCGCGTGGCTGCGGTGGCTGCTGGGTGGACTGTCGTGCCGGCTCCGCCGGCTGCTGCGCCCAGGCGCCGGCGCACAGCAGCGCGGCGGCCAGGCCGGCTGCCGCGCTGGCGCCCAGCCGTCCAGCGAAAGTTGGTTGATGCATGGTGATCTCCTCCTGCTTGGTATCACGCCAGCCTACCTCGTTCAAGGCAGGCCTGGCGCGCGTCAGGAGGTGTGGTTCAACGGCGCCGCCGGCATGCTGTGACCAGTAGGTAGCGTGTCAACGTATCAACGAGTTGGTCCTGCGCCCGGCACCACAATCACGTCAGGCGCCATCATGACAGCCGGCGCCACGATCGCCGCCGGTACGGGAGCGTGCGCCACCACCGGCACGCTCACCGCCAGCCAGCCCGAGGCCGGCAACAGCGGCACCAGCAGCAGCGCCACGATGTTGATGATCTTGATCAGCGGGTTGATCGCGGGGCCGGCCGTGTCCTTGTACGGGTCGCCCACGGTGTCGCCGGTGACGGCCGCCTTGTGCGCTTCGGAACCTTTGCCGCCGTGGTGGCCGTCCTCGATGTATTTCTTGGCGTTGTCCCAGGCGCCGCCGCCGGTGGTCATGGAAATGGCCACGAACAGGCCGGTGATGATGGTCCCCATCAGCATGCCGCCCAGCGCAGCAGCCCCCAGCAGCATGCCGACGATCACCGGCACCACCACCGGCAGCAGCGACGGGATGATCATTTCGCGGATCGCCGAGGCGGTGAGCATATCGACCGCCTTGTCATACTCGGGCTTGGCCGTGCCTTCCATGATGCCCTTGATGTCGCGGAACTGGCGCCGCACCTCCACCACCACGGCGCCGGCCGCGCGCCCCACCGCTTCCATCGCCATGGCGCCGAACAGGTACGGGATCAGGCCGCCGATGATGAGCCCGACGATCACCATCGGATTGGACAGGTCGAACAGCACGCTGCGCCCGGCCGACTCCAGCGCGTGGGTGTAGTCGGCAAACAACACCAGCGATGCCAGCCCCGCCGAACCGATCGCATACCCCTTGGTGACGGCCTTGGTGGTATTGCCCACCGCGTCGAGCGGATCGGTAATCGCGCGCACCGACTCGGGCATGCCGGCCATTTCGGCGATGCCGCCAGCGTTGTCGGTGATCGGACCGTAGGCGTCAAGCGCCACCACGATGCCGGCCATCGACAACATCGCCGTGGCGGCAATCGCCACGCCGTAGAGCTGCCCGAGCTGGTAGGAGACCAGGATGGCCGCGCACACGGCCAGCACCGGGTAGGCGGTGGACTTCATCGACACGCCGAGTCCGGCAATGATGTTGGTGCCGTGGCCGGTGGTGGATGCCTGGGCGATATGCTTGACCGGCGCGAAGTCGGTGCCGGTGTAGTACTCGGTGATGTACACCATCAGCCCGGTGAGCACGATACCCACCACGGTACAGCCCAGCAGGCGCAGACGCACCGACGGGTCGGCCCACACGTACCAGGTCACCGCGATAAAGCCCAGCAGCGACAGTCCGGCCGCCCACCACAGCCCCGTGTACAGCGCCGACATGATCTTCTTGCCCGGTTTGGCCTTCACCATCGAGCAGCCGATGATGGACGCGATGATCGATACGGCCCCCAGCAGCAGCGGATAGACCACGGCGGCCACCGGCGCACTCACCATCAGCAGCGCCCCCAGCAGCATGGTGGCGATCAGCGTGACCACGTAAGTTTCGAACAGGTCGGCCGCCATGCCGGCGCAGTCGCCGACGTTGTCACCGACGTTGTCGGCAATTACGGCAGGATTGCGCGGGTCATCCTCGGGAATGCCGGCTTCGACCTTGCCCACCAGGTCGGCGCCCACGTCGGCGCCCTTGGTAAAGATGCCGCCGCCGAGGCGCGCGAAGATCGAAATCAGCGACGCCCCGAACGCCAGCCCGATCAGCGGCTCAATTAACTGGTGGGTGTTGACGGTGGCGGCAGCCAGGTCGGACGGCAGGCCGGCGGTGAGGTACATATAGAACAGCACCACGCCCAGCAGCCCCAGGCCGACGACCAGCATGCCGGTGATCGCGCCGCCGCGAAACGCCACGTCGAGCGCGGCGTTCATGCCACGGGTAGCCGCCTGCGCGGTGCGCACATTGGCGCGTACCGAGACGTTCATGCCGATGAAGCCGCAGGCGCCCGAGAGCACGGCGCCGATCAGAAAGCCGAGCGCGGTATTGAAGTCGAGGAAGATGGCAATCAGGATCAGCAGTACCACGCCGACGAGACCGATGGTACGGTACTGGCGCGCCAGGTAGGCGGCGGCCCCCTGCTGGATGGCCAGCGAGATTTCCTGCATGCGCGCATTGCCAGGGTCCTGGCGCAAGATCCAGCTGCGCGACCACAGGCCGTAAATGACGGCGATAACGCCGCAACCCACCGCTAACCACAAACTGGCTGCCATAGTGTCTCCCCTTTTTGTTATCGAGCGAACTGCGGAACAAACTCACAAAACGTCAAAGCGGGGAAATATGAACAGCCATGAAAAAAGCGGACGCTCGGTCCGCTTTCAGGTCTTATTCAGCCAGCGCTGCAAACACGCTGTCGCGGATTTGCTCCACCGCGCCTACCCCGGTGATACGGCGATACTTCGGTGCACCTTCGGCGCCCGACTTGGCCCAGTCGTTGTAGTAGCCAAGCAGCACTTCGGTCTGGTTGTGGTACACGTCCAGGCGTTTTTTCACAGTCTCGGCCTTGTCGTCGTCGCGCTGTACCAGGTCTTCGCCGGTAACATCATCCTTGCCGTCGACTTTGGGCGGGTTGAACTTGACGTGGTACACACGGCCCGAACCCGGATGGCAACGGCGGCCGTCCATGCGTTCGATGATCGAGTCGTCCGGCACGTCGATTTCGAGCACGTAGTCGACATTGATGCCGGCTTCCTTCATGGCGTCCGCTTGCGGAATGGTGCGCGGGAAGCCGTCGAACAGGTAGCCGTTGGCGCAATCGTCCTGCTTCAGGCGTTCCTTGACCAGGCCGATGATCAGGTCGTCGGAGACCAGGCCGCCGGCGTCCATCACCTGCTTGGCCGCCAGGCCCAATTCCGTACCGGCCTTGATCGCGGCACGCAGCATGTCGCCGGTGGAGATCTGCGGAATATTGTATTTCTCTTTGATGAAATTAGCCTGGGTGCCCTTGCCGGCTCCTGGTGCTCCTAACAGAATCAGACGCATGAAGTTTCCTAAAAACAGATTTTTGGAGGGTGTGGTTAGTGGTGTTAGTTGTTGCATGGACACAGTATTAATACTGATTATCCGACTATCTTGGTACGAAACTTACCACAAAACTTGGCCCATCAGCCAGTTTGATACCGTTTATACCGTTTGTCACAGGCAAAAACGCGTTCCTGTGGGGATATTCGTATGAATAATGCACCAGCGTGACGCCGCAGCGCACCGCCATGGAACGTTATAACAGGCCCATGGGCCTGTTTGGTTTGATATGGATCAAGCCTCCACCGTCTGGCGGCTGGCGGCACAGGCAAGTGCGGACGCTCAGTCCGTCTTGTCCTGCAGGGTACGGGCCTCGTCGGCCCACATGATCGGGATGCCGTCACGGATGGGGAACGCCAGGCGGTCGCCCTTGCAAATCATTTCCTGAGCCTTCTTATCGTACTCCAGGGGGCCTTTGCAGACCGGGCAAACCAGGATATCAAGCAATCTAGCGTCCACGACATTTCTCCACAATTTGGTCGGCCAGCGCGCCATCGATGTGCGCCGTGACCGGGACGACCCATAGTCGCGGGTCGCCTCTGAGTTCTTCAATTTGCGCACATTTTACTGCATCCTTCTCGGTGATCAAGATCACATCGGCGTGCAGCGCAGCGAAAGGCCGGTCGCGGAAGTCGTGGTGGTCGGGCAGCGCCAGCTCCTGGACGTTCAAACCGGCCGCCTTGAGCATGCCGAAAAACCGCGCCGGGTTGCCGATGCCGGCGGCTGCGGCCAGGCGCTGGCCGGGCTGCGCGAGGTCGGCCAGCACCTTGCGCTGGTTGCGGTCGCGCAGTTGCTCGGCGTGGCCGCCGGCCAATGTCATCCGGATCGGCGCCGGATAGTGTCCTGCCGCGCTACCCGGTAACTGCGCCCGTACGGAGACCGCTGCCGCCTCGGGGGTTGCCGCCAGCGGCGTGCAGCCGACCGCGCGCACCAGTGCATCGGTGAGCACCGGCGCATTGATCACCGTGAAATCGCGCCGGCGCGACACCGGTTCGCGCAGCGGCCCGGCCGGCAGCAGCCAGCCGTTGCCGGCGCCACGGCCATCGAACAGGATGATTTCGAGATCGCGCTGCAGCGCGTAGTGCTGCAAGCCGTCGTCGGTAAGCAGCACGTCGATGTCGGGATACGCGGCCAGCAGCGCGCGGCCGGTGGCGGCGCGGTCGCGCCCCACCATCACCGGGCAGCCGGTGCGCTGGCGGATCAGCAGCGGCTCGTCGCCCACCTCGGCCGGCGTAGAGTCGGGGCCCACTTCGCGCGCCGTATCGGCCGCGCTGCCGTGGCCGCGCGAGATCACGCCGGGCCGCATGCCGCGCGCCTGCAAAGCCTGCACCAGCCAGATCGTCAACGGCGTCTTGCCGGTGCCGCCGATGTAGATGTTACCGACCACGACCACCGGCACCGGCAGCCGCGACGACGCCAGCCAGCCGGCGCGGAACAGCGCCGCGCGCGTGCCGCTCACCGCCCGGAACAGCAGCGACACCGGCCACAGCGCGCAAGCGAGCGGCCCACGGCGCAACCAGTTGCGGGTGAGCGTTGCTTCCAGCGAAGATTGTTTGGGGAGATTATTCGACAATACCTGAGTCCTCAATGCAGCCGGCGCTGCGCAGCAACGAATCGCCGCGCAGGCGGGGCACCGCTACTTGCCGCCGCCGGTCTGCGCCGCAAACGTCAGCTTCTCGAAGCCGGCCACGCGCGCCGCTTCCATCACGTTCACCACCATCTGGTGCATGGCGAACTGGTCGGCGTTGACGATCACGACCGGCTCCTTGTCCTTCAAGCCGCCCTTCTCCGCCGCGCCGCGCAGCGCCTGCGCCAGGCCGGCCACGTCGCGGAACGACACCGGGTCGCCGTTGATCGTGTAGTTGCCCTTGGCGTCTACCGTCACATTGAGCTCGAACGGTTTTTCTTCGGGCTTTTGCGCCTCGGCCGTCGGCAGCGTGATCTGCAGTTCGGTGAACTTGCTGTAGGTGGTGGAGACCATCAGGAAAATCAAGATCACCAGCAGCACGTCGATGAACGGGATCAGGTTAATTTCGGGGTCTTCCCGGCCCTTGCCTTTGCGGAAATTCATGCCCGCTCCTTACTTGCGCTGGCGATGCACGACATCGACGAACTTGACCGCCTGCTGCTCCATCTCGATCACGAAGCTGTCCACCAGCGCGCGGAAGTGGCGATAAAACACCAGCGTAGGCATGGCAATCGCCAGGCCGAAGCCGGTGTTGTACAGCGCCACCGAAATACCGTGGGCCAGTTGCGCCGGATTGGCGCCCGACGGGTTTTGCGAGCCGAAAATCTCGATCATGCCCACCACCGTGCCGAACAGGCCCATCAGCGGGGCCAGCGTGGCGATGGTGCCCAGCGTGGTGAGAAAGCGGTCGAGCGTATGGGCCACGCCGCTGCCCGCTTCCTCGATCGACTCCTTCATCACGTCGCGTGGCGCATCGACGTTGCGCAACGCGGCCGACAACACCACGCCCAGCGGCGAACTTTTTTCCAGCTTGTCGAGGATATCGGGCGTGATATTGCCCCCGCGATAAACCTGCACCACCTCGTCGAACAGCTTTTTCGGCAAGATTTTGGCGCGGCGCAGGTACAGCAAGCGTTCGATGATCAGCGCCGTGGCGACGATCGATGCAATCAACAACAACCAGATGGGCCAACCTGCAGCTTGGAAAATGGCGAGCAAAACAAACTCCTGTGGATGAATTGGATCGGGAGCAAACCCGAAGGCGCAATGTATCTTGTTGGGCCAAAGTCGGCAAGAGGACAGTTATGCCCACATTCTGTTGATAAGATTGTGTGCAAGCACCTGCCCGGTGAATCAAGTCATTGATTTACAACGATATTTTTTCCATGCACGAATTTGACGCACCCCGACGGCGCGGACACCAATATTACACTGGTAAACTTCTGCACAATTTGTGTGGATAAAATTGTGCGCAATGTCGCTGCTATGCTGCAAGAGTGTTGATTCATAAGGATATTTTTGCCATGAGTAAAAAACTGGCAGAACCACCTTTCACGACCATAAACCGGGTTTTCCACACCGCGCCAGGCGCAGATGACTGGCATCTACCAGCTGTTGACCATGCTTGTGCACTTCTGCACATATTGTGTGGATAAGATTGTGCGCAAGGCACTCCCTGACTGCGCAAGTCATTGATTTTAAATGAAACATTTATGCTGCGCAAAAATCAGGCAGCTATTTTTCCGAGGGTTGCGGTGGATAAGCACGGAGTTCTGCACACGTTCTGTGGACAAAATTGTGTGTAATAGCCTTAAGTGGATCCTAAGTCATTGATTTGTCACAAATTACCGTTGCAGCACAAATTTTAGGCACACCATACAATAGCGCTCGGCCGCCCCGGTTATCCAATGTATGAACAGTTTATGTGGATAACTTTGTGCGTAACCATGGGCCGCCAGACTAAAGTCCTTGATCCATAAGGGTTTTTTCCAGATGCAAGTAAATCAGGCAGCCATATTTTTCGTTTAAAATCATGGACCTATCTATAATACTTCCAGCCCTTTATACAAGATGACCGCTGTGTGACCAAATTCACATAGTGTGGATAGTTTTCATGAATGAAACGATGAACTTCGACGAACCCACCGACTCCACCGCCACCGGCACGCCCGTAATCACCGTCTCCGCGCTCAACCAGGCGGTAGCGCGCCTGCTCGAGCGCTCGTTTCCGCTCACCTGGATCGCCGGCGAAATCTCCAACTTCACCCGCGCCAGCTCCGGCCACTGGTACTTCACGCTCAAGGACAATGCCGCGCAAGTGCGCGCGGTGATGTTCCGGGGCCGCGCCCAGTACGCCAACTTCACCCCGCGCGAAGGCGACAAGGTCGAGGTACGGGCCCTGGTCACGCTGTACGGCGCGCGCGGCGACTACCAGATCAACGTGGAGGCGATACGCCGTGCCGGCGTCGGTTCGCTGTTCGAGGCGTTTTTGCGCCTGAAGGAAAAGCTCGACGCCGCCGGCCTGTTCCACCCCGACCGCAAGCGCGCACTGCCCATGTTCCCGCGCACGGTGGGCATCGTCACCAGCCCGCAGGCAGCCGCGCTGCGCGACGTGCTGACGGCCTTGCGCCGGCGCGCGCCGCACGTCAACGTCGTGCTGTACCCCACGCCGGTGCAGGGCCAGCTGGCCGCGCAAAAGATCGCTGCCGCCATCGACACGGCCTCGCTGCGCAACGACTGCGATGTCCTGATCGTGTGCCGCGGCGGCGGCAGCATCGAGGACTTATGGTCGTTCAACGACGAGGATGTGGCGTACGCGGTGGCCAACTGCCGCATGCCGGTGATTTCCGGCGTGGGCCACGAAACAGATTTCACGATCTGCGATTTTGCCGCCGACCTGCGCGCGGCCACGCCCACGGCGGCGGCCGAACTGGCGGTCACGCCGCGCGCCGACTGGCAGGCGTCCTTGCGTACCGACGCCACCGACCTGCGCCGCGCCATGCGCCGCGCGCTCGGCGACTCGGCGCAAACACTCGACGGCTACACGCGCCGCCTGCTCAACCCCAACGCCCAGATCCGCCAGCAGCGGTTAAAACTGCTGGCGCTATCGACCGCGATGATGCACGCCAATCGGGCGCCGCTCACGCGTGCCCGCCACCAGCTCGACCGCCTGGGCGAACGGATGGCCGCCTGCACGCCAGACACCCGCGCCGCGCACGCGTCGCTGGCCGCCCTGCGCCACCGCGCAGCCATCGGCATGGCGCGCACGGTGCAGCAGCGCCGCGCGGCGCTGGCGGCGCTGGCGGCGCAGCTGGAGTTGTTGAATCCGCAGAGAACGCTGGAGCGCGGGTATGCGATCGTGACCGACGAGGCGGGGGCGGTGGTGCGCTCACCGGAGCAGATCGTGGCGGGACGCACGCTTGGGGTGCGCCTGGCCGAAGGCGCTGCAGTGGTGGGCGTGGCGGCGGTTCGGTAGACCCATGGTTGCCGCGTGCGCGGGGCGCCGATTTAATCCGTCGACAACATCGCCGACATCCCGATCAGTACCGGGTATTTTTCCGTGATCACGTACGTCGGGATGTGCGCCAGGTAGTCCGAAAAGCGCCCCTTCTGCTCGAACCGTGCCCGGAACCCCGAGCGCTCGAAAAATTCGCTCATTTGCAGCACCGTGCGCCCGCCGATATAGATGCCGCCCTTGGCGCCCAGGGTGAGCGCCACGTTGCCGGCCACCGTGCCCAGCATCTCGCAAAACGCTTCGAGCGTCTCTTCGCACACGGGGCACAGGCGGTGCAGGCCGCGCTCGACGATCTCCTGCGTGGTCAGCACCTGCGGTTCGATCCGCGCCCGTTCACACAGCGCGCGGTAGGCCAGGCCCAAACCGATGCCCGACACCAGCCGCTCGCTCGAGACATGCTCGTGGTGGCGGCGCGCGTAGCGCAGGATGTCGATTTCGCGCTCGTTCATCGGCGCGAACGTGGTGTGGCCACCTTCGCTGTCGATCGCGATCCAGCGCTCGCCCACCGGCACCAGGTACGACACGCCGAGGCCCGCGTCCGCCCCGACCAGGCCGATCACGGCGCCGTCTCTTGGCGCGCCGCCGCCCACCTGGTGCTTGTTCTCGGGCGCAAGGTGCGGCAGCGCGGACGCGAGCGCGCGCAGGTCGTTGACCACTACCAGCGACTTCAAACTGAATTGCGAACACACGGCTTCGATCGAAAACGACCAGTGGTGGTTGGTCATGGTGACCCAGTCGCCGTCGATCGGGTTGGCGATCGCGATGCCGGCGTAGCGCGCCTGGTAGCCGCCCGCCGCCACCGTGGCCGGCTGCGACAAATAGGCCACCAGCGCCGCGCCCAGCGTGGGATAGGCGGCGCAGTCGGCCACCCAGACCGCGTCGATCTGCTGCGGGGCGGTTTCCACCGCAAAGCTGGCGCTGCTGCCGCCGATGTCGGCCAGCAGGCGCGGGCCGCTGGCGCCGTGTGAAAAGTTCGATTCCATGTCTCTGACCTCTGTTTATTCTTGTTGTGTATTCAGCCAAATCTTCACGCAACCTGGGCTGAACAAATCGGGCCGATTATAAGTCAGGCCCCTAAATATGGTAATCTTCGCTGAAAAGGATTTCATAATACTTCGTCAAGGATTGCACGTTGCCAGATACTTCCCCCTCCTCCGGCCCATCGACATTAATGGACGTTGCCCGCCTGGCGGGGGTCTCACCGAGTACCGTCTCGCGCATCCTCAACGGCACCGCCAAGGTCTCCGACGACAAGCGGCTGGCCGTGCTGGCCGCCATCGAGAAGGTCAGCTTCGCCCCGAACCAGATGGCGCAAGGGCTCAAGAAGGGCCGTTCGCTGACCATCGGCATCGTGGTACAGGATATTTCATCGCCATTCTTCGACGAGACGCTGCGCGGCATCGACGATGGCCTCAAAGGCACCGGCTACGCGTCGGTGATCGTCAGCGGCCACTGGAACGCCGACGAGGAAGCGGACCGCGTGCGGCTGCTGCTGGCGCGCAAGGTCGATGGCATCATCCTGCTGTCGGGCCGCATTTCCGACGAGGCCGTGCTGGGCTTCTCCGGCCAGCGGCCGATCGTCTCCACCGGCCGCGCGCTGCAAACCCGCACTGCGCTGGGCTTCAAGACCGACAACGAATACGGCGCCTGGCTGGCCGTGCGCCACCTGGTCGAACTGGGCCACCGCCGCATCGCCTTCATTTCCGGCCCCGCCAACAACCACGATGCCGACGAACGCCTGGCCGGCTACCGCCGCGCGCTGACCGAGGCGCAGATCGACATCGACCCGGCCCTGGTCGTGGAAGGCAATTACCACGAAGCGAGCGGCATGATGGCGATGAACCGCCTGTTCGACACCCACCAGCAGTTCACCGCCGTGTTTGCCGCCAACGACCTCACTGCCTACGGCGCGCGCCTGGCCCTGTATCGCAAGGGCATACGCGTGCCCGACGACATCTCGCTGGTCGGCTTCGATGACCTGCCCGGCTCGTCGTACACCACGCCGCCGCTGACCACCGTGCGCCAGCCGATGTACGACATGGGCCGCATCGCCACCCAGGCGCTGCTGCGGCTGATCAATGGCGAAACCGTGCAGGGCGAGATCCCCCCAGTCGAGCTGGTCGTCCGAGAAACCACCCGCCGCGTCCGTTGATCCCACACGTAATGGGGGGCCATTTTGGCAACCGGGCGGCATCCCCCGTACAATAATGACGTTTCGCCAAAAACCACCTGGTTTCTGATAAACCCCATCCCATAAAGGAAGCTCCATGGAACATACCCTGCCACCTCTGCCATATGCAATCGACGCCCTGGCGCCACATATCTCGCAAGAAACGCTGGAATACCACTACGGCAAGCACCATCAGACCTATGTGACCAACCTGAACAACCTGATCAAGGGCACCGAGTTCGAAGAACTGCCACTGGAAGAGATCGTCAAGAAATCGTCGGGCGGCGTCTTCAACAATTCGGCACAAGTGTGGAACCACACCTTCTACTGGAACAGCCTGACCCCAGGCGGTAAAGCCGTGAGCGGCGCGCTGGCCGACGCCATCAACGCCAAGTGGGGTTCGTTCGACAAGTTCAAGGAAGAATTCACCAAGTCGGCCGTGGGCAACTTCGGTTCGAGCTGGACCTGGCTGGTGAAAAAGGCTGACGGTTCGCTGGACATCGTCAACACCTCGAACGCCGCCACCCCGCTGACCACCGATGCCAAGGCACTGATTACCTGCGACCTGTGGGAACACGCTTACTACATCGACTACCGCAACGTGCGTCCTAAATACCTGGAAACCTTCTTCGCGCTGGCGAACTGGGAATTCGCAGCCGCCAACTTCAACTGAATGAACTGAAGACGGCGCAATAAGCAAAAGCCCGAACCCTGCAAAGGGTTCGGGCTTTTTTTCGTCCGTAAAAACTCAGGGACGCGCGGTCGGTACGCCGCCGGTGCGCCGTCCCAGCTCCTCGCCGCCTTCGATATCGCCCTTCACTTCGGTATCGCTGTCGCCGCGACTGTCGTCGGGTTCGGACTCGATCCCGATGTGGTCGTCAGGCACGCTGCCGTCGTCATCGAGCGGCACCGGGTCGCGGAAGTCGCCGTCAACCAGGCGTTCCGACGATGGCATAGCCTCGACGTGATCGAAGCCGATATCGCCCGCTTCCAGCGTTTGCGAGCCGACGTCGATGCGCTCGCCCGTGCCTTGGGCATCGGTATCGCTGTCAAGTGCCAGGTCGTGGTCATTGGCCACGTCGCTGCCGCTGTCGGAGTTGTCGCTCGGCCCCAGGCCGCGCGTGCCGTGGCCGCTGCCAAGGCTGCGGTCTTTACCTCCGAGGATGTAGTCCGGGTCCAGGGTGCTGTCTGCCATGATCTGCTCCTTCAACTGTAAAACACCATTGCACCACGGTGGGCACTCGCGCTCGGTGCGGCCACGCGCACATTGCTGCACTTGGCTATCGTGCAGATAGGAATTTTTTACTTTACAAATGTACTATTCAGGGATATAGTTACGTTCATCAACAACATCACTGACCAGGAGCCATCATGAGCACCACCACCAAAGACCTGCTGCGCGCTGCCGCCACCGTCGTCTTCGCCATTGCCGCCACCGCCACTACCGTGAGCAGCGCCTTCGCTGCCGAAGCCACCACTGAACCAGCCAACACCACCGCCGTGACCCACGCCGACCAGCCACACCAGCTGACCCGCGCCGAAGTGCAGGCGCAAGTGATCGAAGCGCGCAAGAACGGCACCCTGCTCGAAACCGAGGCCGACTTCGACGTCGCCCAGACCCGCCAACACGTCGCCAAGTAAGCAGCAATGATCTTCGCCATGACTTCGTCCTCCCGCCCACAGGTCCGCCCCCTCGCCACAGCACTATTGGCCTGCGCGCTGGCGGTGCTGGCCGGCTGCGCCGACATGGGCAAGATCGAGCCGCAGGCAGTCGCCATCAAGCCGCTGGAACTGAACGCCGGCAACGCCATTGCAGACGCCGGCGCCGATGTGGCCTGGCCGACGCAAGCCTGGTGGGAAGCGCTGCACGACGAGCAATTGAACGCACTGGTGGCCACGGCAATTGCCGGCAGCCCCAACCTGCGCGCTGCCGAAGCGCGCGTGCGCCAGGCCGAGTCGCTGGCCGGCGTGGCCCGTGCCGGCACGCTGCCCAAGGTCGACGCGTCGGCCAGCATCGACCGCGAACTCTATACGGGCAATGGCGCGATTCCCGCCGCCCTGGCCGGCAAGACCGCGTGGAAAAACACGGCCATGCTGTCGGGCTCGTATGACCTCGACCTGTGGGGCCGCAACCGCGACCTGCTGGCCGCCGCGCTCGACGATGTGCGCATGGCCTCGGCCGAAGCGCAAATGGCGCGCCTGACCCTGGAAACGGCCATCGTGCGCGCCTACATCCAGTTATCGCTCGACTACACGCTGCAAGACAGTGTGACCGAGAACCTGGAACAGCGCCACCGCATCCTCGAGATCACGCGCCAGCGCCGCGCCGCCGGCCTGGCGACCGAGCTGGAAGTGGCAAACATCGAAACAACGCTGCCAGCTGGCAAGCGCGAGCATGAGCAGATCGGCTCGTCGATCGCCCTGCTGCGCAACCAGCTGGCAGCCCTGATCGGCAAAGGACCGGGCGACGGCGAATCGATCGCCCGGCCACAGCTGACCCTGCAAGACGGCGCTGGCGCGCGTGTTCCCGCCACGCTGCCTGCCGAACTCGTCGGTCGTCGGCCAGATATCGTGGCCCAGCGCTGGCGCGTGGAAGCGGCCGGGGCGCGCATCAACAGCGCCAAGGCCGACTTTTATCCGAACGTGAACCTGGCGGCGTTTGTCGGTTTGCAGTCGCTTGGCTTCCCGCGCTTTTTGGAAAGCCACTCGAAGATGGCTGGCGTCACCCCGGCGATCAGCCTGCCGATTTTTGAAGGCGGCCGCCTGCGCAGCCAGCTCGGCAACCAGACTGCGCTGTACGACGTGGCCGTCGAGCAGTACAACGGCGTGGTGGTCCAGGTCATGTCGGACGTGGCCAACGCGCTGGTGCGGATCGAATCGGTCAAGCAGCAAGATCAACTGGCGCAGCAGGCACTGGCCTCGGCCCGGCGCCAGCAGCAGCTGGCCGAACGGGCTTACAAGGCCGGCATGACCGATTCGCTCAACGTCATCAACGCCCAGCTGACGTTGCTGAACGAGCAGCAGCAAATGGCGCAAGTGGCAAGCAAACAACTCGATAACTATGCATTGCTGATGACGGCAGTGGGTGGAGGGGTAAAACTGGATTGATCCCCAGTTTCTAATAGTACAATCGTCCTTTTACGATGAGCAGAGGAGCAAGGCAATGAGTAGTAGTTTCGACGCGACCAACAAGCGCCTGAAAAACATCCATGCCCGTATCCCTGAGTTTCCAGAGGATCTCATGCGGTTGCTGCGCATGACCTATCACGTCCAGAAGCGCATCAAGGACCTGAGCAACGCAGCATTGCGCAAACACGATCTGGTGGACACCAGTTACATGGTACTGGCGGTGTTGTATGGATCGGAAAATGAAACCTCCACCGCCTCCACGCTGGGCGAAGCCTGCATGGAGAAACCGGCCAACCTGACGCGCGTGTGCAACGACCTGGAAAAACAGGGCCTGATCTCGCGCGGCAACCGTCCCGGCGACCGGCGCTGCGTGATGATCACGCTCACCGACGCCGGCCGCGAGATGGCCGAAAAAGTGATGCCCGAAGTCTGGGGCACCACCACGCGTGCGTACGACGGCTATGCCGCCTCGGACATCGCCGCACTGGAAACCCTGCTCGCAAGGCAGCTCGACAACCTGGAAACACTTACTTAGGCAAGCAAACATGACCTCTCCCCGCGCCGCCACTCCTGATAAACACCAGAACGCGGCGCGCGGAGCGGTTCACTGGGTCGCCAGCGAAACGGCGGCTTGGTATGGCGTCGAAGGTCCGCGCCTGATGTACGTTGCCAAGGCCATGCTGGCCGCCTTTACCGCGCTGTGGCTGGCGTTCCGCCTCGAACTCGACTCCCCCTTCACCGCCCTGGCCACCACCATCATCCTGGCCCTGCCCAGCAGCGGCATGGTGCTGGAAAAAGCCTTTAACCGCTTGCTCGGCACCCTGGTCGGCTGTACCGCTTCGGTGATCCTGGTGGCGCTGTTCCCGCAGTCGCCGGTGCTGCTGTTTAGCGGCGTGGCGCTGTGGATTGCGCTGTGCACGGGCGGCGCCGCCATGCACCGCAACCAGCGCTCGTACAGCTTTGTGCTGGCCGGCTACACCGCCTGCATGATCGCGGTGCCCGCCATCGACAACCCGGCCCACGTGTTCACGCTGGCCGTCACCCGCCTGACCGAGGTAGGCCTGGGCATCATCGTCGCCACCGTGGTGCACGACGTGATCTTCCCGCGCCGTCATTCGCAGACGGTGATGCGCACCGTGCAGGCGCGCTACACGAGCTTTATCGGTTTTTGCCAGAAGGTGCTGGAGCACCGCCTGTCACCGGCCGAGACCGAAATCAACCACCTGAAATTCGCCGCCGATATCGCCGCGCTGGAATCGGGCCGGGCCGCCGCCTATTTCGAGGCCGGCCACGCCAGCGCGCACACGCGCCAGCTGCATGCATTCAACGCCGCCTTCATGGACGTGCTCACCACCTTTTATACGCTGCACCGGCTGATCCACCGCCTGCGCGCCAACAACGCGGTGCCGGTCCTGGCGCTGGTCGAACCGATCCACGCCAGCATGGCGGCAGCGCTCAAGGACGATTTGACCGCCGCGCGCATGGCGCAGATGCGCACCGGGCTGGCCGCCGACATCGCCGCCGCCCACGCCCAGGCGGGTCCACTGGAACGCCCGCAGCGGATCGACTTCGACACGGCAGTGGAACTGCTGCAGCGCTTCGCGCGCGACCTCGGCGAATTCGCCGCGCTGTACCACGGCCTGGCCGAAGACAAGCGCCAGCAAGTGAGCGATCCGGTCAGCTACACGCCGCGCACGCCGCCAGCCATCGTGCTGGCATCGAGCTTCCGCGCCGGTGCCACACTGCTCGTCGCCGCCGGCGCCTGGTACTGGCTGGCCTGGCCCGGCATGGGCAACGTGATCCTGATGGCGACGATTTTCTGCGCGCTGGCGTCGTCGTCGCCACGCCCCACCGCCATGGTGCACCAGGTGCTGATCGGCTTCCTGATCGCCGTCCCGCTGTGCTTTGTCACCGAGTTCTGGCTGGTGGCGCGGGCCGACGATTTCGCGCCGATGGTGCTGGCCACCCTGCCCATCTTCGCGCTGGGCGCCTACATCACCACCATCCAGAAATGGGCCGGCATCGGCATCGGCCTGGGCCTGTTCCCGGCCACGCTGCTGGTGCCCACCAACCAGATGCACTACGACGTCGAATCGTTCCTGTCGAGCGAACTGTCGCTGATCATGGGCGTGGTAGTGGCGTACGTGATGTTTGCGGTGGTGCTGCCCGAGCACACCATGGGCCAGCGCGATCATGTGGCCGCCGCCCTGTGGCGCGAAGCGCGCAGTGCCTGCACGGCCAAGCTGGGACGCCTGAAACGCCGCTTCGACAACCGCGTGCGCGACCTGCTCAGCCAACTGAACGCCGCCTCCGGCCCGGCCCCGAACGACGCCGCGCGCGCCGTGGTGCGCCAGGGTTTGACCTTGCTGGAACTGGGCCACGCCGTGATCGAACTGCGCCAGCTGATCGCGGCCTCGCAAGCGGGCCCGGTGCGCCACAGCCTGCAGCAGGTGGTGGCGCGCGTGGCCGACTACCTGCAAACGCCGCAGCGCGCTCAGGGCCAGCTGGCGCTGGAGGTGATCCTGCAAGCGGGATCGGCGATCCGCGCCGTGCTGCCCGAGGCCGCCAACGACCGCCTGCCTGCACTGCATACCGCGCTGGCCGACCTGCATTCCATTTACACGTCCTTGCTGGACCAGATTTCAACAGGAGAACCCCGCCATGCCGCGTGATATCAACTTTTTCGGCGTGCTGCTGCCCGGCGTGCTGCCGCTGTTTTTGCTGACGCTGGTGCTGCAAGTGGCGCTCGACAGCGTGCTTACCCGCGTGGGCGTGTACCGCCATAGCTGGCACCCGGCGCTGGTGCGCGTGTGCCTGTTCGTCTGCATCTTCAGCGCCCTGCTGATCACCCTATATCAATAACTTCTGCGAGATCAACCGTGAGCGCATCCAAAATCTTCCGCTTCTTCCTGACCATACTGTTACTGGGCGCGGCCCTGTTCCTGGGCCGCATGGCCTGGGACCGCTACATGGATTCCGCCTGGACCCGCGACGGCCGCGTCAAGGCCGACGTGGTCACCATCAGCGCCGACGTGGCGGGCACCGTCACCGAAGTGCTGGTGCGCGATAACCAGTTTGTCCACAAGGGCGACGTGCTGTTCGTGGTGGACAAGGCGCGCTACGAGAATACGCTGGCGCAGGCCAACGCCGCACTGCGCGCACAGCAGGTGGAAAAAGGCCGCCGCACCAAGGAGGCCAACCGCCGCGCTGCGCTCGACGCCTCGATCATCTCGGCCGAAAACCGCGAGACCGCCGAATTCGCGGTAGGCACGGCATCGGCCCAGTACCAGGCGGCGCTGGCAGCGCGCGACATGGCCGCGCTCAACGTGGAGCGCACCACCGTGCGCGCACCGGTTACCGGCTACGTCACCAACCTGAATGTCCACGCGGGCGACTTTGCCGCCGTGGGCGCGTCCAAGCTGGCCGTGATCGACAGCGCCTCGTTCTACGTGGTGGGGTATTTTGAAGAGACCAAGCTGCCGCTGCTCAAACTGAACGACAAGGTCGAGATGCGCCTGATGAGCGGCGACATCGCGCTGCACGGCCACATCGAAAGCATCGCGCGCGGCATCACCGACCGCGACGCCAACCTGGGCCGCGAACTGCTGGCCGACGTCAATCCCACGTTCAGCTGGGTGCGGCTGGCGCAGCGGGTGCCGGTGCGTATCCATATCGACCAGCAGCCCAAAGACGTGACACTGGTGGCCGGCACCACCTGCACGGTGGTGATCCACCGCCACGCGTAAAAAAAGCCCGCTGACGCGGGCTCGTGATGACGGGCATTACACCTCGGGAGAGGTATGCGTAAGGGCATAGTGCAGGTGCTGCCACCAGTGCTCGCGCGAATCGACCATGCGCAGGCACTTCTTGTCCACCTCGGTGGGGAACACTTTATCCTGGCACTGCCTGGTCATCAACGCATTGCGCTGGTTCTCGGCATTGACCAGCGCTGCCGACAACCATATCACGAGCCCGAGCAGCACCACGGCCGTGGTCCAGGCGATATGGTTGATATAGGAAAACTCGTACAGGTTCTCGATGGCCGGTGCTGATTCCTTGTAGATATGCATCACCTTGCCTTCGGCATCCTTGCGTTCCTTGCTGATTTCTTTCATCGCTCATCCCATCGAATAAAACCGCGCCCGCGTCGCAGACGTGCCACGACGCGAGGTTACCACTGTTTCGCTTAAAAGTCGTAGCGCGCCGAGAGTTTCAGCTGGCGGCCGTCGGCGGTGTAAATGCCGCCGTTGCCGAACACGCAGTTGAATGCCTGCGAATAGTAACGCTTGTCCGTCAGGTTCTGGCCCGACAGCGCCAGTTCCCACTGGCCGAACTTGCGCGCATAGCGGGCGTCGAGCGTGGTGTATGACGGGATCTTGCTCGAGCAGCTGTTGGCGTAATCGTCGCCGTAGCGCTGGTCATCGACCCATTGCACGCCGATGTCGGCGCTCTGGCCGTTGGCCGGCATCCAGCTCAGGCGCGCGGTCACGGTATTTTCGGGCACCAGTGCAATCTGCTTGCCGTGGTTGACGCCGGCGCGGAACTTGGCGTCCACGTACTGGTAATGCGCGCTCACGCTCCAGTCGGCGGCAATGCGCTGCTCGGCATCGAGTTCGAAGCCCTGGCGCTTGGTCGGATCGAGGTTGGCGTTGGCGCCGAACGGCGGCACGGTCGGATCGTAGAAGATCTCGTCGGTCAGGTTGCTGCGGAAGATACGCGCGGTAGCCTTGCTGCCGGCGCCCATGACGTAGGTGGCGCCCAGTTCCAGGTCCTTCGATTTTTGCGGACGCAGCACCTGGTTGACGACCGGCGTGCCAGCGTTGTCGTCCGCGTTGGCCAGGCGATAGCTCTGGCCTGCCTTGCCAAACACGGTCAGCCCGCTGACCGGCATGTAGCTCAGCTGGACCTCCCAGGCGTTCACGCCCTGGGTGGTGTCGTAGCCGGTGGTGGCAAAGCCCAGTGGATCGCGGAATTTTTTGTCGAACAGCTCGCGGCGCAGGCCGGCCGAGATGCGTCCTTCGTGAACCGGATCGAAGCGCAACTCGTCGCGAATATAGATCGCCTTCGATTTCTGATCGGCGTCGGCAGCGGAGAAGTCTGCGGTGGTGGTGCGTTCCCACTTGGTGAAGTCGGCGCCGAATACCAGCTCGTTGACCATGCCGCGCACGGCGCCCAGCTTGCGCACGCGTGGCGAAAACTGCCATTGCTTGCTCTCGTAGCCGCTCAAGGAAGGAAAACCGTCGAACACGTACAGCGACTCGACGGTCTTCTTGCGGTACGACAGCTCGGCTGCCACGTCGTGGCCGGCCACACGGTACTCACCAAAGGCAGTCAGGCGGTCGCTGTCGAGCGAGCCGTGATCGTTGGGCGAGCGGGTCTGGCGCGGATTGGCGTTGAACTGCGCTTCGGACAGCGCACCGGGCAGCCGGAAGTCCTGGCGCGCGCCTTCGTAGCGCACGCCCACGCGGCCGGCGTCATTGTGCCATTGCAGGCCGCCGCTCAACTGGGTTTGCTTGAAGTCGTTGTTGTCGCGGTAGTTGTCGGTGCGCTGGTGGCCGGCGCTGACATCGGCCGAAAAGTCGGCCCACGACTGCGCCATGGTGGCGCGCGCTTCGCCGGCGTTGAAGCTGCCGCCTTCGACGAACACGCTGCCGCTGCCGGCGCGCTGGTTCGGGCGCTTGGTGACGATGTTGATCACGCCGCCGGTGGCGCCATCGCCGTACAACACGCTGGCGCCGCCGCGCGTGATCTCGATGCGCTCGACGCTGTCGATCGGGATCGTGGACAGGATGGCATTGGCTTGTTCGTTCTCCGACAGGCGCACGCCATCGACCACGATCACCATGTTCTGGGCACTGTTGGCGCCGAAGCCGCGCAGGTCGAGGCCGAAGTCCGGGCTGCCGGTGAGGCTCTGGCGGCCGTACACGCCGCCGATCTTGCGGATCGCGGCGTTGACGTCGCCAGCGCCGGCGCGGCGGATCTCGTCGGCCGTGATCACGGTGGCGCCGATGGGCGCGAGCGACGGATCGGCATCGAAACGGGCGCCGGTGATGGTCACGGGATTCAATTCCTGTGCAACTTGCGCCAGGGCGGCGGGCGCGGTGAAGCAGAGGGACATGGCGGCGGCCAGCAGGCGCGGACGGAGGGAGATAGACATGGGATGAATGACCAGTGAAACGGGAAGGCGCATATTATACGCGTGATATTTTTACTTCTGCCGCGATCCAGATTCTGGATCGATACTATCGATATTTCCGCCATTGTGGGCTACAGCGCCCGTCCCTATATTGGCAGATTGAATTGCACGGAGCTGACCACCATGACCCTCCCCACCTATTTCCTGTCGCACGGCGGCGGCCCCTGGCCGTTCATGATGGACCAGGTAGGCCACCTGTACGCACGGCTCGACGCCTCCCTGCGCGACATTCCGCGCCAGATTGGCGGCAAGCCGCGCGCGGTGCTGGTGATCACCGCGCACTGGGAAGGACGCGACTTCCTGCTGTCGTCGTCGGCAAAACCGCCGATGATTTACGATTACGGCGGCTTCCCGCCGCACACGTACCAGGTGCAGTACCCCGCCCCCGGCTCGCCCGAACTGGCAGCGCGCGTGCAGGCGCTGTTGCAGGCCGGCGGCCACCCGGCATCGCTCGACGACGGGCGCGGCTTCGACCACGGCACGTTTTCCGCCATGGTGCCGGTATTTCCGGACGCGGACGTGCCGATCGTGCAGCTCTCGCTCAAGCACGGACTCGATGCGCGCACCCATATCGAGGCGGGTCGTTTGCTGGCGCCGTTGCGTGATGAAGGCGTGCTGATCGTCGGCAGCGGCCTCAGTTACCACAACCTGCGCGCGTTCAACGCCCAGGGCGCCGCAGCGTCGCATGCATTCGACGACTGGTTGCGCGCAGCGATGGCGCTGCCCGCCGCCGAACGGACGGCGGCGTTACTGGAATGGGACAAGGCACCCGGTGCGCGCATGGCGCATCCGAGGGAAGAACACTTGCTGCCGTTGATGGTGGTGCTGGGTGCGGCCAAAGACGATACGGCCACGGTGCCATATCACGAAGATGCGTTCATGGGCGCGCTGGCGGTAAGCAGTTTCAAATTCGGGTAGCCAACCACAGAACCTTCATCCCTGCGCGGGGACGACGGTATGGCGGGTGCAGGCAGACGACTACGTCCCGCGCTTGCCATTGGCGGCATTGCGCGCCTTTTCGGCCGCAGCCGCCGCCTTTTCCGCATTCTTGATCGCCATCTCCGCCTCGTGCGCCGCCAGTCGCTCCGCGCGCGAGGCCGGAGTTTCCAGCGAAATGCGACCGAGCACGCCGCTGCGGTAGTCGCCCAGGAAAGTGTGCGACGCCTTTTCGAAGTCGTAGTCGCCACCCTTCTGGCGGAAGCCGCGCTTGGCCGCGATGCCTTCCACCACGGCGATGCCATCAAAACTCTCGATGTCCTTGAAGCCGTAGCGCGCCACCAGCAGTTCCGGGTAGTAGCGCAGCATCTCGTCGGCCAGGTACACGGCCACTTCTTCCTCGATCAGCGCGTTGGAGCCGATCGCGTGGCTGGCGGCCAGCATCAGGCCGTCGGTAGGCAGCGCGATCTTGGGCCACAACATGCCGGGGGTATCGACCAGGATGGTGTTCTTGTCGAGGTAGAGCTTTTGCTGCTGCTTGGTCACGGCCGGCTCATCGCCCACCTTGGCCACGCGTTTTTTCAGCAGCGCGTTCATCAGCGTCGATTTGCCGACGTTGGGGATCCCCATGATCATGATGCGCAGCGGCTTGGTCGGCACGCTGCGGTGCGGCGCGAGCTTGCGCGCCAGGTCGAGCACGCGCGCCACGTCGGCCGGCTTCTTGGTCGTCATTGGGTACGCGGTCACGCCGTCCTGGGCGTTATAAAAGTCGGCCCAGCGCGACGTGGCGTCCGGGTCGGCCAGGTCGATCTTGTTGAGGATTTTCAGGCACGGCCGCTGGCGGAACTTGCGCAGCTCCTCCACCATGGGGTTGGTGCTGGCCTCGGGCAGGCGCGCATCGACCACCTCGATCACCAGATCGATGTTTTCCATTTGCTCCGCCGCCTTCTTCTTGGCGGCGTTCATATGCCCCGGGTACCATTGTATCGACATGCTCTGACCTTCAAAATCGTTCTGACAATCCGCTATTTTACCTGCTGGCCGGTGCGGGATTCGGATATCATGGTCCGTCATGCTTTTCCCTAATCATATAAACAATATTGTCATCCGGAGTTTTTAACGATGAATAGTGCGGCACTGTCCAATCCGCGGGAAATCACCATCCGCGGGATTTTCCTCGGCATTCTCATCACGCTGGTGTTTACCGCCGCCCAGGTGTACCTCGGCCTGAAGGTGGGCCTCACCTTCGCCACGTCGATTCCGGCGGCGGTGATCTCGATGGCGCTGCTGTCGGCGTTCAAGAACGCCACCATCCAGGAAAACAACATCGTCCAGACCATCGCCTCGGCCGCCGGCACGTTGGCCTCGGTGATCTTCGTGCTGCCCGGCCTGTTAATGGTCGGCTGGTGGGCGCACGTGCCGTTCTGGCCCACGTTTGGCGCCTGCGCCATCGGCGGCGTGCTCGGTGTGATGTACACGGTGCCGCTGCGCCGCGCGCTGGTGTCGCAATCGACGCTGCCTTACCCGGAAGGCGTGGCTGCCGCCGAAGTACTGAAAGTCGGCACCGCCACCCGCGAGGGCGCCAAGGAGGGCAAGGCGGGCCTGCAGGCAGTGCTGCTGGGTGCAATCGCCTCGGCTGTCATGGCGCTGGGCGCGGCCGCCAAAGTGATGGCCGCCGAACTGACCTTTTACTTCCGTACGGGCGCTGCCGGCGCCACCGGCATCGGCGCGGCCGGTTCGCTGGCGCTGATCGGCGCCGGCCACCTGATGGGCATCACGGTCGGCATCGCCATGCTGGTCGGCCTGGTGATCGCCTGGGGCATGCTGGTGCCGCTGCTCACGTCGCTGGCGCCAGCCGCTGCCGGCGTGGGCGCCGAGGCCCACGCGCTGGCGATCTGGAGCAAGGAAGTGCGCATGATCGGCGCCGGCGTGATCGGCGTCGCCGCCATCATCACCCTGGCCGGCCTGGCCAAGCCCATCATCGGCGGCCTCAAGTCCGCGATGGACACCGCGCGCCGCGCCAAGCTCGATGGCGCCGTCATCGACCGCACCGAGCAGGACATCCCGATCTTCATGGTCGGCCTGGTGACCTTGCTGGCGATGGTGCCGGCCGGCTGGCTGCTGGCCAGCTTCCTGCAAGGCGGTCCGCTGGCCGAACTGGCGTTGCCGCTGGTGGCCGTGGGCGTCGGTTACATCCTGGTCGCCGGTATCTTTGCTGCCGCCGTGTGCGGCTACATGGCAGGCCTGATCGGTTCGTCCAACTCGCCGGTATCCGGCATCGCCATTTTGACCATCCTCGGCGCCGCGCTGACGGTGGGCATGGTCGGGCGCAGCGTGATGGGCCCGGAAGTGGCGCACGCGCTGATCGCCTACGCGTTGTTCGTCACCACCGTGGTGCTGGCGGTGGCCGTGATCGGCAACGACAACCTGCAGGATTTGAAGACCGGCCAGTTGGTCAACGCCACGCCGTGGAAGCAGCAGGTAGCGCTGCTGATCGGTGTGTTTGCCGGTTCGTGCGTGGTGCCGCCGGTGCTGGAACTGCTCAACCACGCCAACGGTTTCGTCGGCGCACCGAATCTCGATTCGATCTCCGACCAGCCGCTGGCCGCGCCGCAGGCGCAACTGATTTCCACGCTGGCCAAGGGCGTCATCGGCGGCCGGCTGGAATGGAACCTGCTGGGCTATGGCGCGCTGATCGGCCTGGGCCTGGTCTTGATCAATTTCTTCCTGAAGAAGTCGTCGAACGACAAGTACAGCCTGCCGCCGCTGGGCGTGGGCCTGGCGATCTACCTGCCCAGCGCCGTGATCACGCCGGTGGTGCTCGGTGCAGTACTGGGCTACTACTTCGAGAAATCGGTCGGCAATTCGCCGGCCGGTGAAACCGCCAAGCGCCTGGCGGTGCTGATCATGTCGGGCTTCATCGTGGGCGAGAGCCTGTTCAACGTCGCGCTGGCCGGCCTGATCGTGGTCTCGGGCGAAGGCGAACCGCTGGCCATCGCCACGTCGCTGACCGAGGCGCACACCATGCTGATCTCGCTGGTGGTGGCCGTGTTCGTGGTCACTGGCCTGTACCGCTGGGCGGGCAAACGTGGCAAGGAAGTAGTCGCATAAACCAACCCCGCCTCACGAATGCCGCCCCGCCTTGCGCCGGGCGGCATTTTTTATTTCTTCAACATAAGTTGCAATTAGGATAGACAATTTTAATTGACAATAATATAATTACCAATTCCTTAACATACCGGAAATCGACAATCGCGATTGCCTGAAGGACGGACTGTTCGAACCAGAATACTTCGATGGCAGCGACGCCCTGTTCGTGCGCGCGCCATACAAGGGCCACGCAGCCCTGTATCGCTACGATCTCAACACCATGGCCATGGATGCCGAACCGATGGTGGAAACGGCCGGCTTCGATTTCACGGGCAATCCGCAATTCGACGCGGTGTCCCGGCGCGTGCTGGGCCTGCACCTGACGACCGATGCCAGGACCACCGTCTGGTTCAACCCGATCCTCAAGGCCGAACAGGCCAAGATCGACGCCGCCCTGCCCAATACCATCAACACCATCTACTGCGCGGCGGATTGCCTGGGTTCCCCGGTGCTGCTGGTGCGCCTCGACAGTGACCGCATCCCCACGGAATATGCACTGTACACCCGCGCCACCGGCGACCTGGTGGGGCTGGGCGGCACGCATCCCCAGATCAATTCCAAGCAGATGGGCCAACGCAGTTTCCACCACTACACGGCCCGCGACGGCCGTTCGATACCGGCTTACGTCACACTGCCGGCCGAACCGGCAAGCGCCCCCCGTCCTACCGTGGTACTGGTGCACGGCGGCCCCCATGTGCGCGGCGCATCGTGGGAATGGAACCGCGAGGCGGCATTCCTGGCTTCGCGCGGCTACGTCGTGATCCAACCGGAGTTCCGTGGCAGCAGCGGCTTCGGCGGCGACCACATGGAGGCCGGCTTCCGCCAATGGGGCGGTACCATGCAGGACGATTTGGCCGATGCGGCCCAGTGGGCGGTGAAACAGGGCTGGGCCGATGCCAACCGCATCGGTATCATCGGCGGCAGCTATGGCGGCTATGCCACCCTGATGGGCTTGATCAAGGATCCGCAAACCTTCCGCGCGGGCGTAGCCTGGGCCAGCGTGACCGACCTGGGATTGATGTTCACGTCGAACCTGTCGGACGCCACGAAGGAAAACCTCGGTTACAGCATGCGCACGCAGGTAGGCAATCCGGACACCGACCAGGAAATGTTCCGGCGGAACTCGCCGCTGCAGCGCGCCGCCGAACTTAAACAGCCACTGCTGCTGGCACATGGCTTCGACGACTTTCGCGTGCCGGTGGAGCACACTACCAGCTTTTATCGCGCGGTGAAGTCCAGCAACAAGCAGGTCACCCTGCTCACCTACGGCAACGAGGGCCATGGGTGGCGCAACGAAAAAACCCGGCTCGCGTTCTGGACCGAAGTGGAGACCTTCCTCGATACCAACCTCAAGCAAGCGCGATAAGCTGGCCGGCGCTGGCTAAATCTCGGCCAGCGCCTTCAGGTGCGCGACCACGCTGCGGCCGAGGGCGGACAGGTTGTAGCCGCCCTCCAGACAGCTGACGATGCGCCCTCTGGCATACAGGCGGGCGACTTCCATCAGCTGTTCGGTCATCCACGCATAATCCGCTTCCACCAGGCCCATGCCGCCGAGGTCATCCTCGCGGTGGGCATCGAAGCCGGCCGAAATAAAAATCATCTCGGGTTTGAACGCATGCAGCGCCGGCAGCCATTGCTCGGTGACGATGCGGCGCACGTCGTCGCCTTTCGACGCCAGCGGTACCGGCACATTGACGCGGTTGGGCGTGATCGGCAGCGGCTCGTTGTACGGATAAAACGGGTGCTGGAAGAAGCTCACCATCAGCGCGCGCGGCTCGTCGCGGAACGCTTCTTCGGTGCCGTTGCCGTGGTGGACGTCGAAATCGACGATCGCCACCCGCGCCAGCCCGCGCGCGTCGAGCGCGTGCTTGGCAGCGACCGCCACGTTGTTGAACAGGCAGAAGCCCATCGGCTCCATGGCGCGCGCGTGGTGGCCGGGCGGGCGCACCGAGCAGAAGGCGTTGTCGATTTCGCCGTCGATCACGGCGTCGGTGGCCGCCACCGCCGCGCCGGCCGCGCGCTGCGCCGCCAGCCAGCTCCAGGCATTGAGCGAGGTGTCGCCGTCGAGCGGATAGGTGTCGCCTGGTTCGGGCACGTTGTCGCGGATGATGGCAATCGCGTTGCGGGTGTGATTGCGTTCGAGGTCGGCAGCAGCGACCAGCGGCGCTTCGCGGTAGTCGAGCAGGTCGCTGATGTGAGAGCCGATCAACTGGTCGGAAATCGCTTGCAGCCGCGCGGGCGACTCGGGGTGCCAGTCGCCCATGTCGTGGCGCTGGCAGTCTGGATGGCTGTAAATGGCGGTGGTCATGACTCTCTTGTGTCTCCGGCGCAGTTTCTCGCATAGAATCAGCTGTATCAAGGTACCCGGCTGTTCCATGCTTTCTATGCGCTAATCTACCACATATCATGTACACAAAATTGCACGAAGCAGCACGGCAGGTGGCCAGCATCATCGTCGGCAAGGACTTGCAGATCCGCCAGGCGCTGGCCTGCCTGCTGGCCGGCGGCCACCTGCTGGTGGAAGACGTGCCGGGCGTGGGCAAGACCACGCTGGCGCACGCGCTGGCCATTTCGCTGGGGCTGCGTTTCAACCGCATCCAGTTCACCAGCGACCTGCTGCCGGCCGATGTGAACGGCATTTCCATCTACGACCGCGAGCAGAACGGTTTCGTGTTCCACCCCGGCCCTATCTTCACGCAAGTGTTGCTGGCCGACGAAATCAACCGCGCCACCCCGAAAACCCAGTCCGGCCTGCTCGAAGCGATGGAAGAGCGCCAGGTCAGCGCCGACGGCGTCACGCGCGAACTGCCCACGCCGTTCTTCGTGATCGCCACGCAAAATCCCACCCACCAGATCGGCACCTTCCCGCTGCCCGAGTCGCAACTCGACCGCTTTTTGATGTGCCTCTCGCTCGGCTACCCGGACGCCGCCGCCGAACGCGCGCTGCTGCTCGGCGAAGACCGCCGCGCACTGCTCAAGACCCTGCCGGCGGCGATGACGTCGAACGAACTGGCCGAGGCCCAGCAATCGCTGCGCGCCCTGCACGTGGCGCCCACGCTGGCCGACTACGTGCAGCGCCTGGCCGCCGCCTCGCGCCAGAACGGCATGTTCGCCGAGGGCCTGAGCCCGCGTGCAGCGATTGCGCTGTTGCAGGCGGCGCGCGCCTGGGCCGCGCTGGAAGGCCGCAACCACGTGCTGCCCGAGGATGTGCAGGCGGTGCTGGCGCCCGTGTGCGCGCACCGGCTGCGCCCCGTCAAGGCGGCGCACGGCGCGGCGCTGGCCAGTCGCGACCTGGTGCTGCAATGGCAAAAATCGGTGCCGGTGTAGCGGCCATGGCAGCCCGGGCGCAACTGCAGGCCTGGTACCGCCACCGCCGCGAACGCTGGCTGATCGGGCGTGACCGGCGTGACCCCGGTGCCGCCACCGGCATCACGCTCACCCCGCGCCGCATCTACATCCTGCCCACCCGCCCCGGGCTGGGGTTTGCCGTGCTGCTGCTGTTGATGCTGATCGGTGCCCTGAACTACAACCTGGGCCTGGGCTTCGCGCTGACCTTTTTCACCGGCGCCTGCGCGGTGGCCGACATGTTCCTCACCACCCGCAACCTGGTGGCACTGCAGCTGACGGCAGGTCGCGCCGCGCCGGTGTTCGCGGGAGAACAGGCGCAGTTCGAAGTGCAGCTGCACAATCCCACCCGGCGCGACCGCTTTGCGATCGTTATCGGCTTTGACGATGACGCCAGCTGGAAGTCCGCAGCGTCCGCAGCGGTTTCCCCGCCGGCCACCCACCCGACCGATGTGGCGGCCGGCGCCACCAGTGCTGTCGTGCTGTCGGCGCCGGCGCCCGTGCGGGGCTGGCTGGCCGCGCCGCGCATCCGCCTGGCCACCAGTTTTCCGCTCGGGCTGTTTCGCGCCTGGTCGTACTGGAAGCCGGCGCAGCAGAAGCTGGAGCTGGCGGTACTGGTGTACCCGGCGCCCGAAACGCCGGCGCCGCCGCTGCCCTCGCACGGCGCCGCCAGCGAGGACGGCCACGGCGCCGTGGGCCTCGACAACTTCGCCGGCATCCGCCCCTACCAGCAGGGCGACCCGATGCGGCACCTGGCCTGGCGCCAGATCGCGCGCCACGATCCGGCGCTGGGCGGCCAGCTGGTGACCAAGCAGTTCGACGGTGGCGCGGTAGCCGAACTGGCGCTCGATTTCGCCGAACTGCCGGCCCACCTCGGCCTCGAACTGCGCCTGTCGCGCATGACGCAATGGGTGCTGCAAGCGGAACTGCGCGCCCTGCCCTACAGCCTGCGCCTCGGCGCCGCGTCGTACGGTCCGGCGCTGGGCGACGCCCACCGCGCCGCCTGCCTGCGCGCGCTGGCGCTCTACGAAGGTCACGCATGAAGACGGCCCTGTTCGACCGCCTGCAACAACTGCCGCGCGAAAAATCGGACACCCTGCTGTTGCTGGTGGCCGCGCTGATGGTGCTGGTCCCCCACTTCGGCCACCTGCCGCTGTGGAACAGCCTGGCGGTGTGCGCGATCCTGCTGTGGCGCACGGTGCTCACCTGGCGCGGCCGGCGCATGCCGTCCATCTGGGTGCTGCTGCCGGTGTCGGTCGCCAGCATGGCCGGCGTGTATGCCAGCTACGGCACCGTGGTGGGACGCGATCCCGGCGTCGCCATGCTGGCGCTGCTGCTGGCCTTTAAACTGCTGGAGATGCGTGCGCGGCGCGACCTGTTCGTGGTGGTGTTCCTGGCGCTGTTCGTGCTGCTGACGAATTTCTTTTACTCGCAAAGCATGCCCACCGCGCTGTTCATGGTGGCCACGCTGATCGTGCTGCTCACCGCGCTGCAAACGTTTCAGTACACGGGCCTGGTGCCATCGCTGGGACAGCGCCTGCGCACCTCGATGCGGCTGTTCGCGCTGGCCGCGCCGCTGGCGGTGCTGATCTTCATCGTCTTCCCGCGCATCCAGGGGCCGCTGTGGGGCATGCCCGGCGACGCCGCCGGACGCACCGGCCTGTCCGACAGCATGGCGCCCGGCACCCTGTCGTCGCTGGCGCAGTCCGACGAGGTGGCATTCCGCGTGCGCTTCACGGATTCGCAGCCAGCGCAACAGCAGCTGTACTGGCGCAGCATCGTGCTGGGCGCCTACGACGGCAGCACCTGGACCCGCGTGCCGCGCCTGCGCGGCGTGCAACGCCAGGACATTGCCATCGCCTTGCGCGGCGCGCCTGTGCGCCAGGAAATCACCATGGAGCCGAGCGGCCAGCGCTGGCTGGCAGTGCTGGAGCTGGGCGGTCCGCAAGTGGCGATGCCGGGCTACGGCGTGCGCGATTCGGACGAGATGGAATACTTCACCACCACCCCGGTGAACCGCCGCGTGCGCTACAGCGTGACGTCGTACACCGACTACGCGCTGCAGGCGAATGCGCAGCCGCCAAGCCTGGCGCGCTGGCTGGAGCTGCCGGCCGGCTTCAACCCTCGCACGCTGGCGCTGGCGCGGCAACTGCGACAAGACTCACCGCAACACGATGGCGCCGGATTATCGCGGCAGGTACTGGACAAATTCCGCCGCGAAGCCTTCAGCTACACGCTGCAACCGCCATTGGGCGGACGCGACCTGGTGGACGACTTCCTGTTTACCAGCCGCGCCGGCTTTTGCGAACACTACGCCGGCGCCTACGTGGTGCTGATGCGCGCCATGGGCGTGCCGGCGCGCGTGGTCACCGGCTACCAGGGCGGCGAGCGCAATCCGGTCGATGGCTACCTGACCGTGCGCCAGTCCGACGCTCACGCCTGGGCCGAGATCTGGCTGCCGGGCCGGGGCTGGCTGCGCGTCGATCCCACCGCCGCCGTGGCGCCGGAGCGCGTGGCCCGCAACCTGGCGCGCGCACTGCCACCGCCGGTGGGCTTCAATCCCCTGTTTGCGCTGCAAAACGATCCCGATTCGTGGCTGGCAGCGTTCAGATTCCGCTATGCGGCGCTCAATAATGCTTGGAATCAATACGTCCTCGATTACAATCCCGAGAGGCAGCGTAGTTTCCTTGCGGAATTAGGTGGGTTGTTGCTCACCTGGCGCACGGCGCTGGCGGCGCTGCTGATCGCCGGTTTGCTGGCCTGGTGGCAGTGGCGGCGCCAGCGTCGCGCGGCCGATCCGCTCGAGGTCCTGTACGATGCCTTTTGCCGGCGGCAAGCGCGCCATGGCGACCCGCGCCAGCCGGACGAAGGCCCGGCCGCATATGCCGCCCGCTTGCGCACGCGGCCGGCAAGTGCGGAACAGCACGCCGCCGCCGACCGGTTTTTGTTACTGTACGGGACACTCAAATACGCCGCGCCCGATACCGAATCACGTACAGCGTCGCTGGCGACGCTTAAAACACTGTTACCCCTATGCCGATAAAACCTCTGATTGCTCCCTTGCTGGCTTCCCTGCTGCTGACCTGCGCCGTTGGCGTCCATGCGCAAGGTGTGGACCGCTACGGCTACAAGCTGCCCCCGTCGCAGCAAAAGAAAGCCGCGCCCAAGAAAAAGGCCGAACCCAAGCCCGCGCCCAAGCCCGGCACCGATTACGTCGGCGAATACGTCAACTTCGGCGAGTGGAAGGAAGTACGGACGTTCCTCGATGACGTCGCCATCCGCAACGGTTTCGACCGCAAGGAGCTCGACACCTTGATCAACCAGGTGCGCTACCTGGACTCGGTCGTGCAACTGGTCAAACCGGCGCCGCCGGGCAAGCCGAAAAACTGGCAGGCCTACCGCGCCCTGAACGTCGATCCGGTGCGCACCAGCGCCGGCGTGCGGTTCTGGAACGACAACGCCGAAGCGCTCGCGCGCGCCGAGTCGCTGTACGGCGTGCCGGCCGAGATCATCGTTGCCATCGTCGGCGTGGAAACCGTGTACGGCCGCATCACCGGCCGCTTCCGCGTGCTCGACACCCTGACCACGCTGGCGTTTTCCTATCCCGAAAGCCCGACGCGCGAAGCGCGCATGGCGTACTTCAAAGGCGAACTGGAAGCGGCGCTGCTGTTCGCCCGCGCCGACGGCCTTGAGCCGCTCTCGATGCTCGGTTCGTTTGCCGGCGCCATGGGCATGCCGCAGTTCATGCCCAGCAGCGCGATGAAATACGCGGTCGATTTCGATGGCAGCGGCAAGATCGACCTGCTTGGCTCGAGCACCGACGTGGTGGGCAGCGTGGCGTCGTTCCTGGCCGCCCATGGCTGGCAGCGCCAGGTAACGGGGCCGATCGCCTACCCGGTCAAAGTCTCGCCGAACCGCACCTGGGAACCGCTGCTGCAGCAGGGCTTGACCGCAAAATACAAGCCGCAGGACTTGTCGGCAGTGGGTGTCGTCCCCACTGTTGTATTGCCGGAACAGAATTTGTATGGCCTGGTGGACTTGCAAAATGGTGGCGAGGCGACCGAATACTGGGCCGCCAACCCGAATTTCTTTGCCATTACCCAATATAACCGCAGCTACTTCTATGCGATGTCGGTGGTGGACCTGGGGCAGGCGATCAAGGACGCGCGTGGCAATGGCAGCGCTGTAGCGACCGGTCTATAAGGATGTAAGGAAGCGTAAATGCTCTTGAGACAAGTTCTTGAGAGCACTATCTTAATTACTAACTAGAAATTATCTTCCGTGCGACAACTAACTTAGCACTGCAAAAAAATATCCTGCACACCAACAGAATTGCCTTACAATTAAGTTTAGTTGCTAATATGATGTGTGCACCGAAGCTTAGCACAAGAAGCGGTGTATAATTCTCACACAATGTTGCATCTTGACAACAAGATCACACACGCAAAGCTTTTTTTAATTGCTGCTGAGTATTATATGGCGCGATGTTGTATAATTGTGTATATATTATGAAACTTTTTATCCCGGAATTCCGTCCGTGTGTGAATTTTCCTGAGTAAGGAAGAACATTACGCAGCAAAGCGAGCTCCGAGTGTTGTACTTAGCAGGACAACTTTACAGAAGGAAAAGACGAAATCATGACAAACCAAGTCGGCATAGATATGAACAACGATGCGGATGGCGATGACCTGCTGCAATACAATCCCAACCGCCTGCTCGATACCCTGATCGAGAACCTGCGTCTGAAAAACGATGCGGCCTTGTCGCGCGCGCTGGAAGTTGCGCCGCCGGTGATCTCGAAAATTCGTCACCACCGTCTGCCGGTCGGCGCCTCGCTGCTGATTCGCATGCACGAAGTGAGCGATCTGAGCATTCGCGACCTGCGTTACTTGATGGGCGATCGCCGCAACAAGTTCCGCATCAGCGACAAACAGTTCAAACCAAAAGATCCGGTCGATTCCGGTTCGGGCAGCCAGGGTTAATTCACCCCGGTGGTCACATCATCCCGGCCCCTTATCCAGGGGCACGGGATTGTTTGCTTTAAGTTTCTGCATCAACGTTCTATATCAGGCCGGGAACACACCGGTTGACAGGTAGCGGTCACCACGGTCGCAGACGATGAACACGATCGTCGCGTTTTCCACCGTTTGCGACAGGCGCAGGGCGATCTCGCAGGCGCCCGCTGCCGAAATTCCGCAAAAAATCCCCTCTTCCGCCGCCATCCGGCGCGCCATGCGTTCGGCTGCCGCCTGCGAAACCGATTCCACCTTGTCCACCCGCGTGCGATCGTAGATCTTCGGCAGATAGGCTTCCGGCCATTTGCGGATGCCGGGTATCGACGAACCTTCTTCCGGCTCGGCGCCGATGATCTGCACGCCCGGGTTTTGTTCTTTCAGGTAGCGCGACACGCCCATGATGGTGCCGGTCGTGCCCATGGCGCTCACAAAATGCGTGACGCGGCCTTCGGTGTCGCGCCAGATTTCGGGGCCGGTGCTGTCATAGTGGGCACGCGCATTGTCCTGGTTGCCAAACTGGTCGAGGATGATGCCTTTGCCGTCTTTTTGCAGTTGTTCGGCCATGTCGCGCGCGTATTCCATGCCGCCGGTCTTGGGTGTGAGCATGATCTGGGCGCCGTAGGCAGCCATGCTCTGGCGCCGTTCCACGCTGAGGTTTTCCGGCATCAGCAGCAGCATCTTGTAGCCGCGCAGCGCAGCCGCCATGGCCAGCGCGATGCCGGTGTTGCCGCTGGTTGCTTCGATCAGCGTATCGCCGGGCTTGATGTCGCCGCGTTCCTCGGCGCGCTTGAGCATGGACATGGCCGCGCGGTCCTTGACCGAACCGGCCGGGTTGTTGCCTTCGAGCTTGCCCAAAATGATGTTGTTGCGTGCCGCTGCCTCGGCGCCCGGCAGGCGGGTCAACTGCACCAGCGGCGTATTGCCGATCGTATCTTCCAGAGTCTTGTAAGCCATCGTTTTCTTTGTCGGTGAGTGCGTCAGAACAGCCATTTTAATCCGAGTTGGGCTTGCGTGTATTGCAAGCACCACGATGGCCCCTCCCGAAAGGTTAAGGCGCGCCAACTCTTCACACGCACGCCACGCCTTGCGCTAGACTTCCATCCAATCGCCACCCCGGCGCACCCACTTCTTTCCACATCATGGCCATCTCCCCGCTCGACCCCATCGCCGCAGAAACGCACGACGCCCTGGCTTCCACGGCCACGGCTGCCGCGTCCGCTCCCACGCTCGACCTGGAAAAGCGCGGCTACCAGATTTTCCCTACGCTCAGCCCCGGCGACATCAAGCACATGCTGCGCTTCGGCCAGGCGCGCACGTACCAGGACGGCGAACCGGTCATCGAAGCAGGCAAAACCTGCTACGGCCTGATGCTGGTGCTCAAGGGCGCGATCGCCATGTACCGCACCAACGGCCTCGACGACCCGCTGCTGTTCATCACCCACACCGTCGGCCAGTTCGCCGGCGAGGTGGCGCAACTGTCGGGCCGCTCGCCGCTGGCCAACGGCTACGCGGCTGGCACCACCGACGTGCTGGTGGTGCCGCCGGAATCGCTGCGCGCCTTGCTGGTGGCGCATGCCGACCTGGGCGAGCGCATCGTGCGGGCGTTGATCCTGCGCCGGGTGGGCCTGATCGAGCAAAACTCGGGCGGCCCCACCATCATCGGTGCGCGCAGCCAGGGCCGGGTACACGCGCTGCAAAGCTTCCTGTCGGCCAACGGCCACCCATACAGCGTGATCGACCCGGCCGAAGATCCGCGCGCGGCCGACCTGATCGCCCTGCACCAGGCCAGCGGCGACGACCTGCCGCTGGTGGTCTGCCCCGACGGCGCCATCAAGAAAAACCCCACCACGGTGGACATGGGCCGCTGCCTGGGCATGCTGCCCGAACTGAGCGAAGACAAGGTGTGGGACGTGATCGTGGTGGGCGCCGGTCCGGCCGGCCTGGCGACCGCCGTGTATGCCGCATCGGAAGGGCTGTCGGTGCTGGCGCTGGAAACGCGCGCCTACGGCGGCCAGGCCGGCGCCAGCGCCCGTATCGAAAACTACCTGGGTTTCCCCACCGGCATCTCGGGCGGTGCGCTGGCCGGCCGCGCGTACGTGCAGGCGCAGAAGTTCGGCGTGGAAATCGCCATTCCCGCCCCTACCGGCCGCCTGATCTGCGACACCTGGCCGCTGCAAGTGGAAATGTGCGGCAGTTACCAGAAGCTCAAGGCGCGCACCGTGGTGCTGTCATGCGGCGCGCGCTACCGCCGGCCGTCGCTGGCCAACCTCAAGCAGTTCGAGGGCAAGGGTGTTTACTACTGGGCGTCACCGATCGAGGCCAAGCTGTGCCGCTCGGAAGAAATCGTGCTGGTCGGCGGCGGCAACTCGGCCGGCCAGGCCGCCGTGTTCCTGTCGGGCCATGCATCCAAGGTGCACATCCTGATCCGCCGCGACAGCCTGGCCGCCACCATGTCGAGCTACCTGATCGAACGCATCGAAGCCACGCCCAATATCGAGCTGCACACGCACAGCGAAATCGTGGCGCTGGAAGGCAACGACGACGGCCTGAAACAGATCCGCGTGCGCAATGCCAAAACCGAACAGGAAACCGACTACGATGTGTGCCGCGTGTTCCTGTTCATCGGCGCCGATCCCAACACCGCGTGGCTCAGCGACTGCGGCGTCGATGTGGACGATCACGGCTTCATCCGTACCGGTTTCGACGTCGCCAAGGCGCAGTGCCGCGCCAACTTCGAAAACGGCGTCTATCCGCGCGACATGCCCAGCCGCGCGGCGCTGGAAACCAGCGTGCCGGGCGTATTTGCCATCGGCGACGTGCGCGCCGCGTCCACCAAGCGCGTGGCAGCCGCCGTGGGCGAAGGTGCTGCGGTGGTGTCGCAGATTCACCAGTTTCTGGCGAATTTGCCGGCCGACAAGCGGGCGGTGTAAAAGTAAACTGGCCGACTACGCCCGCTTGTTATTCTCGCCGGCTATGTCCGCCGGCTATCCCCGTTCATCCAGTTCCCGTTCCAGCGCCACCAGCGCGGCATTGGGCCAGCTTGTCAACGCGCGCAGGCTGCTGCGGACCGGCTCGGAACGTAACCGGGCCGCCAGCACGCTGTCGAGATTGTCGTACCAGATCTGCGTCTGTCTCAGCCATTTATGCAGCGACACGTCGAGTCCCAGCGCCAGCGCCTGTTCACGGTCGAGACGCAAACCAAGCCGGGCGATCCAGTCGAGCCAATACCACTGCTGACTTTCCGCCATGCGCAACAGCAGCCGCAGATCGCCTGCGGCGTCGAGCTGGCGCGCGATCGCCTCGAAGGGAATATAGGCCCCATGCCGGCGTACCAGCTCGGCGGCAAATTTGCGCACGCGGGGCGCAGTGTCGGCCAGCGCAACCAGGGCGATGTGGTCCTTGTCGGCTGGGTCCAGCTTGAACCACGCGGCCAGCGCAGCCAGGCGCACTGCGACGCGGCCGTCGGCAACGAACGAGCGCACCAGTTCCGTATCGTGCGGGTCGCGCAGCGCTCCCAGCTCGGCAAGGCAGATTTGTGCGGTTTTGGCGGTGTTCGCCTGGGCGAGTAACTGGCGGTAATGGGCCCGTACATCGACACCATGCGCCGCAAGGTAGTCACGGGCCACATACCGCGCTGATGACTGGGTATCGGCCAGGGCGTGCAGCGCGGCGGCCTGCCTGGCTTCAGCTGTCTGGTCCTGCTGCGCTAGCAAACCGCGCAACGCCTGGGTACGCACGGCGCCGAAATGAGACCGCAGTGCCAACGCCTGGCAAGCGTGCCGCTGGCCAGGAGGCAATTGCGTAATCAGTTTCACTGCGTCCAGGGACAGCACGATATCGTCGCCACGGTCCAGTATCAGTTCGATCAGCGTGTGGGTGTCCCGTAGCCGGTGGCGCTGCAGCAGTGCGATACAGGCGCGCGCGGTGACGATATCGCCATGGCGCGCCTGGTCGGCAATGACGTCGTCCCCCAGAACGTCGATCAGCCTGACCTCGAAAGTGGGGAGCCAGTCTGCACTGTCGCTGCGTCCGGTGCCACCATGCAGCCGCAACATGCCCGGCAGGTTGGCCAGTAACAGCGCCCTGGGAGCGGCCAGCAGCAACGTGGACAGCGCCTGGCGCGCCGCATTGCGTATCTCGGGCACCCAGTCGTTGAGGCGCGCGGTGACGACGGGCAGCAAGTCCGGCTCACCCAGCTCGGCGCAGCGCCGCACGGCGGCTTCGCGGACATAGCCCGAATAGTGGGCGGCATGCAGGGCCAGGTCGGACAGCGAACTGGCGGTGGCAGCCGCCTGGATCAGCGTTCGCAGGTAATTTGCCATCGTGCTACCTCCCTGCCGCGTCGATGGCGTCGATCTCGAAGTCGCCATCATCGACCAGCCGCTCCCAGCCCGGCCAGCGGTTGATACCCTTGCTGCGCATAACCGACAGCATCAGGCTTTGGCCCGGAAACTGCCGGTTTGGCTGCTGCTGGTAGAACGGGTCGGCAAACGCCTGTGCCGGCGTGATGATGGTCCAGCCCATGTCCTTGAACTGCGCGAGCGCGTCCTTGAGCCACAGCGCGTTGACCAGGTTGTGGTGCAGCAGGATTACCTGCGGGATATCGCGGCCCTCGTGCTGGCGCGACAGGTCGCGGTAGGCGGTGGCGCGCTGGCGCAGGTGGTCGAGGTACGCCTGGCGGATCACCGTGACGTCGGCCTTGGGATTGGCCTTGAGTATCTCATTGAGCTTGTCGTCAAGCCGCCAGTCGCTGGTATCGAGTGACACGTAGCCGTTGCGATAGCCATGCTGCTTGAGAAAAGCGCGCATGCCGTCGCGCTTTTCCGGCGTGTTGCCCTCGCGCAGATAGGTGTAGCGGAACCACGGCTGGAAGCCGGGCAGCGGCGCGATGATGCGATCGCAGTCGAGCACTTCCTGCTGATACTGCGCCAGCGTGACGGTGGCGCTGTTGAGGTCCGGGTGCGTCATGGTGTGGTTGGCTACCGCGTGGCCGGCGTCGCTCCATGCTTTTGCCAACGCCAGCCCCGCCGGCTCATTGGCGCCGTTGCCGCAGGTGACGAACAGCGCGGCCGATACCTGGTGCGCGGCCAGCGCGTCGAGCAGCGCGGCGTTGCGCTGCTGCGGCGACAGCAACGGCGTTTGCTCGAGGCGCGGGCCGTCGTCAAACGTGAAGGCGACAGTTTGGGCGGCAGTTGCGCCCAGTGCGAACAGCGTGGTGGCCAAGGCCAGCGTGAGTCGTTTCATGCAGTTTCCTTGAGGCGTCGTAGTTGCGCGGCCTGGTACGCGCCGAAGGCGTCGTTGAACAGGCAGCGGATCAGCGGGTCGTCGGCGATGTCGGCATCCGCCGGCGCACCGGCAATGCGCACGTACATCGACGTCAGCGACTCGCCCAGCGCCAGGCCGGCATACAGCTTGGCGGCGGGGATTTCGGTGGTCCAGCCAAGCGATGGCGCATCGGCCGGCGCGATGCTGGCGGCTTCGATACGATCGGCCTTGATGCTGCCGGCACCGAGGCCGCTGGCTTCGATGCGATCGCTTTCGGTACTATCGCCTTCGCCCCCGTCGCTGTCGATTCGGCTGGCTTCGATACAATCATGCTCAATGCTGTCACCGTGAATACGGTAGCGGAAGCGCTGCCCTGCTCCGTCGTGGTCGTAGACCGTCAGCTGCCAGATGCGCGGCTCAATAAAATAGCTGTCGTCGGGCAGCTCCATCTCTTCATATTTTTGCAGCAGGCCGCGCTGGCAGAAGTCCAGCACCAGCGCCATTTGTTCGGCGGTGAGCGCGGCAAAGCGGCGTGCGATATCGGCGGTCGGTGGCGGCGTGATGGCCGGGTCGTACTCGAAATCGACGTCCTGGTCGCCCACCGGCAGCACCCACGGCAGCGGCGCGGCCGGCGTCAAATCCTGCGCGCTCAGTTCGAATGCGACCGAGGGATTGAGGCGCACCACTTGCGCGTCCGGCAGCCAGGTGCCCACCTCCTGGGCGAACTGGCGGTAGGTGATCGGGAACATGGCGTGGTTGTACCACGACCATGGCTCCTGCACGAACTGGCACGAACTGGGCACCACGTAACGCGGCGCCAGCGCCTGCAATTGTTCAGGCCAATCGTCAGGCAGCGGCTGCGCTGCGCATACGCTGGCGATCCCGAGCGCGGGTGCGGATACAGGCGCGGATGCGGATGCGGATACAGGCGCGGATGCGGATGCGGATACAGGCGCGGATGCGGATGCGGATACGGGTGCGGGCGCCAACGACGGTGCCGTCTCCTTGCGACGGGCGCGCCCCGGCGCGATCACGTCCACTTCGCGCATGGTCTGGAATGGCCACAGCACCATGTCCCACGGCGCGTAGGCTTTCAATTGTTCCAGCGTTTGCGGGTCCATCCACGCATCGACCACGTTGAGCACATTCAGGCCCTCGGCGCGGATGTGGAACATGGAATCGACTTCGTCGTCGAGCGCGCGGCGGGCGATGATCTCGAACCCGCCCACGTGTACCGGTGCATCGATCGCCAGCGACTGCACGTTGCTGAAACCGAGTTCGCGCAGCATGGCGAACAATTCGTCGAACAGGCAGTACAGGTACACGGGCGTGGTGCGCGGCAGCAGGTGCAGGCTGTCGAACGAGCAGTGGTCGTCGTGGAAGTGCGAGATGAAGATGGCGGCGGGCGTGAGTTGCCGGACCTGGTCCAGGTCGAAACGGACGTCGGGAAATGCGTGGCAGTTGCGGCTGAACGGATTTTCGACAATGGGGTCGAACAGGATTTGCGTGCCGCCGGACTCGAAGACGTAGCCGGCGTGGAGGATGCGGGAAATTTTCATGACGACCTTGAGCTGAAAACCATCATCCCGCCTCGGCGAACCGCCGCCCAGGCGGGGATGACGGTACTATTTACTTGGCGGCAGCCTTAGGCTTGGCCGGCGTGCCGGCCGCCACTGCCGCGCCATCCTTGCCCTTGCCATTGACCACCAGCCCCGCCGCCGACAGCTTGAGCGCGTTCTTCTCGCCCACGCCTTTTACCCGCTGCTGGAAATCGTTCCAGTCCTTGAATTCGCCCTTCTTGCGCTCTTCCAGGATGGCCTTGGACTTGGCCGGGCCGATGCCGTTGACGCTGTCGAGCGCGGCCGCGTCGGCCTTGTTGACGTCCACCTGGGCGAAAGCGAAGTTCATCGTTGCCACGAGCGCGGCGACCACGAGCATGAGTTTCTTCAACATGACATTCTCCGTAAGGGTTGATGCAGGAGCGACCATCGCACCCTGCACACTCCCTAACGCCAGCGCTTGCGCCAAGTTGACCCGCCCGGTTGAGGAAGCTCAAGCCGGCGCAGCCATATTGAGCGACCTCAGCTTAACGGCGCAGCCACAAGCCGGCGCAGTGCGTATGCCGATCAACGCAGCCAGCCAACCGGCCATGTCAGCCGAAAAGCTCTTCCCGCGTGACCGTCGCCGTACCCAGCTTACCGACCACGATGCCACCGGCGCGATTGGCGGTCTGCACCGCTTCGTTCCAGCCGGCCCCCGCGCCCAGCATGCAGGCCATGGTGGCGATCACGGTGTCGCCCGCGCCGGAAACGTCGAACACTTCGCGCGCGGCGGCCGGCATGTGGTATTGCTCGCCGTCCGTGTACAGGGTCATGCCCTCTTCCGAGCGGGTGAGCAGCAAGGCGTCCAAACGCAGGTCGGCGCGCAGTTGCTGGGCCTTGGCGGTCAGCTGTTCTTCGCTGGACCAGGTACCGACGATCTGGCGCATTTCGGACTTGTTTGGCGTCAGCACGGTGGCGCCCGCGTAGCGCGAAAAATCGTCGCCTTTCGGATCGACCATCACCACCTTGCCGGCGGCGCGCGCCGAGGCGATCATGTCGGCCACGGCCACCAGGCTGCCCTTGGCGTAGTCCGACAGCACGATCACATCGTAGTCGTGCAGCAGGGTCTTGAATTGTTCGAGCTTGTCGCGCAGCACCGTGTCGGTGGGTGCTTCCTCGAAGTCGATGCGCACCATTTGCTGCTGGCGGCCGATCACGCGCAGCTTGACGATGGTGGAAATCGCCTCGTCGCGCTGCAGGTAGCTGTGGATGCCGCCGCTCTCGAGCATTTGCTCCACTTCGGTGCCCGCTTCGTCGGCGCCCACCACGCCCAGCAGGGCCGTGTGCGCGCCGAGGGCGGCGGCGTTGCGCGCCACGTTGGCGGCGCCGCCCAGGCGCGCTTCGCGGTGGTTTACACGCACGATCGGTACCGGTGCTTCCGGCGAAATGCGGTTGACGTCGCCGAACCAGTAGCGGTCCAGCATGACGTCGCCCACGATCAGGATGCGCACCGTGTTCAATGCCGGCGCGCTGTAAGTGGTAGTCTCGTTAGCCATCGTTAATTCATCACGTTGAGTTCTTCGGTGCGGCGCGGCGGGTAGGTCTCCCAGCGACTGCAACCGGGGCACTGCCAGTAGAACTGGCGCGCCTTGAAGCCGCAATGGCTGCACTGGTAGCGCGCCAGCTTTTGCGTGTAGCCGTGCACCAGATTCTTCACCATCGACAGCTCGGAGACGATCGACGCCGGTGCATCGACCAGCCGTGCTTCGAGCAGGCGGTCAAGGCCCAGCAGGGTCGGCGTGCGACGCAGCTCGTTGACCACCAGTTCCTTGGCCTCGGCCACGCCGTGCAGTTCCATCACTTCCTTGTACACCACTTCAAGCAGGTCGATCGACGACGCCTGCTCCAGGTACGATTTCAAAAGGTTGACGCCTTCCTGCGGCCGGCCCACCTTGCGGTAGCCGTCCATCATGCGCTGGGCCACCAGCGCCGTGTGCGGCACGCTGATCTGCTCCACGCGGCGCCAGGTCAGCAGCGCGCCTTCGACGTCACCCTTGGCCAGCTGGGCGTCGCCGGTGAGCAGCGTGGCGCGCACGTTGTTGCGGTCGGCCGCCAGCGACTTGTCCAGCAGTTCCTCGGCCTGGTCCACGTGCAGGTGCACCAGCGCGTCCTGCGCCATCTCGCAGTAGAACTGCGCGATTTCCTTTTGACGCGAACCGGCGCCCGATTCCTGCAGGCCCATGGCCGCTTCGATCGCGCGCGGCCACTCTTTTTCGCGCTGGAAGATCTCCAGCAACTGGCGGCGGGCCTGGGCGCCGTACTGGCCGTTGATCAGGCGGTTGAAGGTTTCCTCGGCGCGGTCCAGCAGGCCCGCTTTCAGGTAATCGACACCGAGTTCGTATTCGGCGTGTTCCTTCTGCTCCTGCGGCAGGTCCGGGCGCGCCAGCAGGTTCTGGTGTACACGGATGGCGCGCTCGGTCTCACCACGGCGGCGGAACAGGTTACCGAGCGCGAAGTGCATATCGGCCGATTCGGGATCGAGCCGCACGATCTCGATAAAGGCGTCGATCGCCTTGTCCGGCTGGTCGTTGAGCAGCAGGTTCAGGCCCTTGAAGTAGCCGCGCGGCAGGGTGCGCGATTCGGCCATCAATTGACGGATATCGACCCGCGCCGCCAGCCAGCCAAGGCCGAAGAAGACCGGGATACCCAGCAACCAGAAGAGTTCAAATTCCATGCTTTATTCTTTGCGTGAGACGAAGGAGGTACAACTCAGGGAGCGAGGACGCTGTCGGGCTGCGGCTGGGCATTGGCCCGCTGCGCCGTCGTTTGCATCGTCGTAATGGTGGATTTGTGTTTATTGGTTTCGCGGCGATAGCGAAACACCGTGGGCGTCAACGCCAGCACGCCAAGCACGGCGCCGGCCACGAAACACCCGAGCAGCATCAGCACCAGCGGGCCGCGCAGCTCATAGTGGAGAAACAGGTGCAGATCGACTTCCTGCGTATTTTTCAGGGCGAAGCCAAAAAACAGGACGAATAGAACGAGTCCAACGAGGGTGGATACAAATTTCATCAGCCTGATTCCTGATCGGATTTTCCAAGAGCGCCAGTATGGCATTAGAACCGCTAAAAAAAAAGCGGCATCCGAGGACGCCGCTTTTTCATTTAAACCGTCACAACCTCAGTCCTCGATGATCGGTTGCCCGACCATCGCGTCGACCCGCTCGCGCAACTGCTTGCCGGGTTTGAAGTGAGGCACCCGTTTTTCAGGCACCATCACCTTGTCACCCGACTTGGGGTTACGCCCGATGCGTGGCGGCCGGCTGTTGAGGGCAAAGCTGCCAAAACCACGGATCTCGATGCGTTGACCGGTCGCCAGGGCGTTGGTCATCGCATCAAGAATGGTCTTGACCGCGTACTCCGCATCTTTGGCCACCAGCTGAGAATAACGCTCAGCCAGGCGGTTGATGAGTTCGGACTTAGTCATCGACTGGTTCAGTGTTACTTAGTTCTTGTTATCGAACTTGGCTTTCAGCAGTGCGCCCAGGCTGGTGGTGCCCGAAGCTGCGCTGCTGTCCGAAGCCATCGACTTCATTGCTTCTGCGGTTTCTGCGTTGTCTTTCGCTTTGATCGACAGCTGGATCGAACGTGCTTTACGGTCGATGTTGATCACCAGAGCTTCGACGGCGTCGCCGACTTTCAGGTGGGTGCCAGCATCTTCCACGCGGTCACGCGAGATTTCCGAAGCGCGCAGGTAGCCTTCGACTTCTTCCGACAGTTGGATCACGGCGCCTTTAGGCTCAACCGATTTCACGGTGCCGTTAACCAGCGAACCTTTGTCGTTCATGGCGGCGAAGTTGTTGAATGGGTCGCCTTCCAGTTGCTTGACGCCCAGGGAAACGCGCTCGCGCTCAACGTCGATGGCCAGAACGATGGCTTCCAGTTCGTCACCTTTCTTGAACTTGCGTACGGCTTCTTCGCCGGACTCGGTCCACGACA